>Ga0097691_1000044_pt1 | contig 112744 bp, 104 predicted proteins | sample NGESurdeep072012_8_FD_72858 | JGI IMG/M metagenome (GOLD analysis project Ga0097691, IMG submission 72858) | Arctic peat soil microbial communities from Barrow, Alaska - NGEE Surface sample 210-1 deep-072012 | ecosystem: Environmental > Terrestrial > Soil > Wetlands > Peat ... | reverse complement strand
GCAACGCACTCTTGAAAGCCTGGAACTCTCCGCGGTCGAGGTCGAATCGGGAGAGCACCTGGGTCAGATAGGTGTAGAACTCCCGCGTGCTTTGCACCAGGCGTTCGAACTGGGCGAACAGAGTGCCGATCTCACGGGCGAGCTGGTCCGGCTCGGCGTCCGCGAGCGCGGCATCGTCATAGCCATCAAGGGCCGCCAACCCGGCCTGGATGCCGGCGAGCATCTCGCTGGAGACCTCGCGTGCGCTCTCGGAGTAGCCCAGCAGGTCCTCTATCTGACGATGCACGAGCTCACCGCGTTGGGTCAGCTGATAGCGGGCGCGGTTCTGCAGGTAGTCACGCAGGCTCCTGGCCTCAGTCTCGCGGGGGCTGCGGGCGAGGTTCCCGTGTTCAACGAGATAGGACAGCCGGGTGTCTGTCGTCTCCGTGTCGAGCTCGATCCCCTCTTCGGCCAGCGTGGCTGCCACCTCGGCCGCGGACCGGTCAGACAGCAGGCCGGAAAGGCCACCGGTGAAGGTGCGCATAACGGCGATGTACTGCGCGGACTCCTCGTTCACCGCGTAGCGCAGGGCCTCGAGGCGGACGCGGTCGACCGGCGGCGCGAGACTGGCCCGCTCCTCGGTCTGGGCGTCGGTGTCGGACACGCGCGCAATCCTACGAGGAACGTCCGACAAGGGGTTTGCCATCCTGCCGCGGCGGGCGAGGTAAGCCACCCGTCTGCCGCAGCTCGGCGGCACCGTCCGGCCACCGACATCCTGACCGCCTCAAATCGCGATGGCTTGTACGTCTGCAGTCATTGCATACCCCCTCCCTGGTACCTGCGCAGGTCAGGGCCCAGATGAGTGCGGCAAGCAGATGGCTTGGACCCAACTTCCTCACGCATTCCCCACAAAAGATGAACTCCAACCGTCCGCCTTCCGCATTTACGCAGGTCACAGGCCTGCGGACGAAGGCCGAGATAACCGACTCACCCATCCCCATCTTGGATACCCCTACCGGGTACACAAGAGAGCCCCTGACCGGCGTTTCCGCAGGTCAGGGGCCCTTTCAGCACGTGGTGGCAGGTGAAGGATTCGAACCTTCGAAGCTTTCGCGATGGATATACAGTCCCAATCCTCCAAGCCTGTGACCAGCCGCAACGTCTGGCCCACAACAACTTCCGTGCGTATTCCCCACAAACGGCCGACGTCGGCCAGGGCCAACCGGACACTTCCGGGCGCGCGCCCGCTCCCCCGCTGGGCTTTGGAAGGCGGATTGCCTCGCCGCCGTCAATACTGATCCTGTGCCCCAAGGTCGCCGCGATCACTTCCTCCCAGCTGATGGCCCCAACCCGACCACTGTTCCGGCCCCGAACTGCCGCTCCTCAAACAGCGCGCAGGCCGCCCATTGTGCTTTATGACGAGTTGCTCAACTGAGGGGAACACCAAATGACGTTTGGTGCAGCCGTATTTTTCGCGCCTCACCAGGACGACGAGACGCTGACGATGGGCGCGGATATCCGCCATCACTTCGTCGCGGGCCGGCAGGTCGTGGTCGTGCTGGTCACCAACGGCGGCGCGTCAGCAGCTCGAGCCTCGATGTGTGCCAGCAAGGGCATCTGTTTGACGGTGCCCGAGTTCGTCATCGCCCGCGACGCCGAGCAGTTCGCGGCGATCCAGCACCTCGCACCCGGCGCGCAGATCTTCTACGAGAACCAACCGGACGGCGCGCTGACCGTCGCTGCCGCGACCGCCGTGATCCAGAAGTACATCGGGCTGTTCCCCAACGGCTCGTACAAGACGCAGTCGTGGCTCGACGTCCACCCCGACCACATCGCCCTCGGCACGGCGCTGAGGAACCTCACGAACGCCGGCCTAGTGCCCAACAACGACGCGCGGTTCGAGCAGGGCCGGTCCTTCTGGGACACCATGCCGATCAACGGGCTGTTCGTCGACGCAGACGCGGCCGTGACTGCGGCCTACGACGAGTATTACTACTGGAACCCGCCGATCGGTCGCTACGCGATCGGCTCACAGTCGGTCCCGAGCGCCTTCGACGCCGCGCGGGTCGACCCGCGGTCGAGGTGCCACTGGACCGTCTGAGTCATGGCTGGCGCCAACTTCGACCAGATCGCCAACCAGCTCGCGCTCAAGAACGGGCGCGCTGCCGAGCTGATCTACAACGCCGCCATGAAGCGCGACGCGCCGAAGTTCTCGACCCAGCTCGAGGGGCGACCGGCTCGACCGGATGCACATGGGCATCTGGCCCAAGGCCAGGGACGGCGACCTCGCGGCCGTCGATCGCGTCCACAAGATCAGCGAGCGGCGTGAGCAACTGTTCGCGGTGCCCAAGAAGAACGACCACGCCCTGCGGACCGCGTTCGACGAGTCCGCGAACGCCAGCGTCTACGTGTTGCCGACCGACGTCGCGCTACCCGAGACGGGCCGCAAGATCGCGGACCAGGTCGACGAGGCCGTCGCGTCCGGTGAGGGTCAGGAGATCACCAAGGCGCTCTACCTGCTCCCTCACCTGAACCACATTTTGCGCGAAATGCTCGCCACCCCAGGGTCCCGAAAGGCTGCCGGTCTGACAGACAGGAGCGTCGGTGGACACCTTGCTCGCCTCCGCGCAGTCAAGACCAAGCTCGCCTAAGAATCTCGGCCAGGAGGTCCCGCGCGTATTCACGCCCCCGCCGCGACCCCTGCACGCCGGGGACCCAGACGACCCAGGTCGCCGAGTGGGCCGGGCACAGCGTGAAAAGTCCTCCTCAGGGTCTACGCCAAGTGCGTCTATGGCCAGGAAGAGGTCGCGAAGGCGCGCATCGAGGCGGCGCTGGCGCTGACCGCGGCTGTCGGAGGGCCGGACGTGGCCGTAACTTCCCCACGTATTCCCCGCGAACAGCCGTAGACAGCCGGTTTGACCCGATCACAGCCGGACCACATGAAAGGGCCCCCGACCCGCGTTTCCGCAGGTCAGGGGCCCTTTCAGCACATGGTGGCAGGTGAAGGATTCGAACCTTCGAAGCTTTCGCGATGGATTTACAGTCCACCGGCGGTACGCCTCTGACCAGCGGAAATGCCCGGCCAATCAACAACTTCCGTGCATATTCCCCACAGACAGCCGACGAAAACCATCTACAACCAGACAACCCGGCGGCCAGATTCGTCCCCACTCGGAGTAGTGCGGTCATGCTGGAGATCGCGCTTCACCTTGCGTTCACAGACCCACAGACCCTTCGAACATCGGGCCCATCCGAATAGCAGACTCCCGTGCCTGAACAAGCACGACCGGGCGGGATGAGATCGGGGCTCGACCCACACCATCGCCGACCAGGTCTGGCATGGCCCAGCGGTTTCTGACCCGGAACGAACGATTAGGTCGTCCGCGTGCTCGAATCAGTCGGCAAGGCCACGATCATCTTCGACCAGGTGTAGGTCTTCCGGCTCGTGCGGATAGGCGGCCCGGTAGAGCTCGACGGCCTGTTCGGCTGAGTCAACCCGCACCCCGACCACACAAGGTGACCATGTCGTGGCAGTCGCGTTTACGCACCCTGGCCGCGAACAGCTTTCATCACGAAAACCTGGCGCAGCGGCGCCACCAGGACCAGCAGCCGGGCCAGGTCAAGACGCACGTCGCGGCAGTCCTCTTCGACAAAGGTCTGCGGACGAAAAGCCGCCGAGGAGTCGTTCACCCAGGCCGGTGCCAGGTCGTGGCGCCGCGCTACCCGCGCCACCCGCGCCACCGCTTCCCTCAGCTCCTGATTGATGGCCCGCACCGTGTCCACGTCCAGCGTTCTGACCAGGCCGTGCAGGGCCAGCAGTGAACCACCGACGACCACGATCGTCTGCCGGAGCCCAGTGGGCGGGAGCACTTCGGCGACCTCACCAACCACGCGAGGATCTCGCTCGCATTCAGGGGATGTCATGCAGAGACGGTGCCCGGTTCCCGCCACAGGCTGATCTCATCGATGCTCAGCCCCGCACTGCCAGCGCCCCAAAGGCCAGTTCGCGAAGGTCGCTCCGGTTCGAACGTCCTGTAAACAAGGGAGATTCAGCGCCTGAGGGAACCTATGGTATCTGCAGCAAACGACCGCGAACGCCGTCGCTGGCAACCAGTTTGTCAACCAGAAATCTGGCAGCTAGTGAATCCACTGACGTGTGCTGGCGTCCCATCGCGTCGTCGATGGCGCCTCTTCGGCGAGTCGGTCGGCGAAGACGACGACGGCGTTCACCACCATCCCGAAGTCCTCGGGCAATCTTGTCCCGTCGGGTCCGAGCCCCGTGCGGTATGCGGCGTAGGCCCTACCGCGCAAGCCGACGAAGTCGCCCATCGCGCTCGACAGCGCAACCACGTCGGCGCCCCGATGATTAGACGTGGCGAGTAGCGCCTCGCGAGCGACGGCGTGATCAACATTCCTGCTACCTGTCAGCGTGTACACGTCTGCATAGTCCCGAACGCGCGTGTTGGCCGAGCCAAGTGTTATTGCTGTCGAGATCTTTTCAGCCAGAACGGTTTCGATTGGATAGCCCAGTACGCTAATCGGCGACCCGCCGGGCCGAAGGGCTGGTAGCTCAATCGTCTGCGGTGCAGGAGTAACCGGGTCGCCAAAGTTCACATCCAGTCTGAGCTTGACGATGGCCGAAGCGAGCGCGCAGTCCATCGCGATGCGCACTCCGGAGTAGAGGTCTTCGCTACGGATTACTCTCGAGGTCACCGTCTGCAGTCGGAACTCGACACCGTCGTCGGGCACCGCATATGCAGCGACCGCGACTACTCGGGACACGACGGTCGCTTCGTCGTTCGCGAAGTCACGGGCGAGTGCGTCCATGTCCGCCGTCGGTCGGCGCGCGTCGAACGCTGCCAGCAGCATCCCGCCCTTGAGTACGAATTGACCTCGATACGGTGAGGCGCTGAGCCGAGCTAGCCACCGCTCCACGATATACAGCGTGAGCAGCTCCTGCGTACCGCGACCCTCGGCGCGCGCACGATTCTGAAGATCGAGATACGCCCGTCCCGCCGGCGTTCCCCTTGTCGGTCGGCTCACCGAGCCATCGCCACGTCGAGCGCGCGCTGCATAGGCCCGCGCGTGTCCAGCGCGGTAGCCATGCTAAGCAATTCGCCCGGGCGGGCGTCACGACGGCGCAGGTAGCGCTGCAAAGCACCATAGGCCAGATCCTCACCCAACCGGCCACGCAGCCGCATCAGGTCGACCACCGTCCGGGTTGGGTCGTAGATCCGCACCCATTCGTCAGGTGCTGCCTCAACTCGTGACAGCCCGAGTTCGAAAGTCTCCACATCGAAGCGGAGCACCTCGGTCGGCGGATAGGTGATCTGCGGAGGGCGGTTCCGGGTGGGGACAGCGATCTGCACCGCCCGCGGGATTTCATCGCTCAGGTCATGAAGTGCGGCAGCCGAACGGCAACACACAATGGCCATCGCGGATCTATGAGCAACCGCCAACAGATCCGGATAGCTCGCTGGCGCTGCGTCCGCACGTCGGAAGACGCCGCGCGACAACTCCACGATCTCGCCATGGTCCCGCCAGGCATACAGATCCCGGGGATGCACGCCATGCGAGCGCGCCATAGCGGTCGTGAAGGTCGGCGGAAGCAACTCGCGGTCCATGGATAGAAGTGTCGCACAATCTATACTTTCGTGCAACACTTCTATCCACTCAGTGCCTGCGTAAGCATCCCTACGCAACGGCTGCGGCGAATGCCGCGAAGAGATCGCCAGGCAGCGGGCTGCGCAGCTTCCACGTTACGGACATGGGTTTCTCGCCCTCGTGTCCGACGTAGGTTCCTGGTCCCAGAAACCAGAACGCGCGTTCGTCTGCCCGAGCGCGCGCGAAGAGCAGAATCGACCTGCCCAACGCGGCATGGTTCTGGTAGCGCCGCCCCGTCGGGCTGTCAGCGCGCGTGCCCGACTGGCTCTCCCAGTGGATCAAGTCGGGGGTGATGGCGTAGTCGCGGTAGCGGGTCGTTGGTGAGAAATCCCCGCTGGTCTTGTCCAGGGTGAACGCAAGTAGGTCAGCTCCGGCCGCCTTGGCGTCATAAACCCCCTCGCGCCACTGAGGCGTCTTTGCACCTGATCCCTCGCCAGCGGCGGCGAGGATCTCGATGCGGGTGTACCGCGCATGCACTTGCAGCGGAATCCCCGGCAAAGCCTCACGGTGCGCGTGGTCAACGCCACCATGCAGCACATCGAGCAGGTCGAGTGACTCGGCGACGATCTGTGGGTGCGACCACAGCAGGTCGATGCCGTCCTGCAACGAGCTTTGCTTTGCGATGACGGAGTCGGCAAGGTTCGTGACGAGCATTCTCGCCAGTCGACGTTCGACCTCGCTCATGGCCTCGACGTTGGGAACACCAGGCTGTTGAAACAACGTCGAATAGGCAGCGATTCGCTGGTCATCGTCAACGTGTTGCATGCGTCCGATTCCGCGTCGCAGAGCGACTTCGTGCTGACCAGGCCGAGCCACACCAACCCCGGCGGCCTCCTGGAGATCAGACCATCCCCGGTTGCCGGCGTAGATATCTGCGACCTCGAGACCCGTCTCAGCGAGGTACTCGGCAAGCGTAACGTGCCTGCGCGCGGTCGAGAGAGCTCGCAGTTCTGCCACCTTGGCCGGCCACCGGGACGGAATCGCTTCCTGAATGCTCCGGAGCACGATCTCCCCCGCGACCCTGTCGAGTTCCAGATGGCAGCCGGCGGGTAAGAAGGGAAACCCCGTTTCAACTGCTCGCTCCAAATCTTTGCGCGTGCCACCGAGCAGTGCTCGATATCGCAGATCGAATCTGAACTCTCTGCGGTGGGTGCCAACGAAATCGAGGACAGTGCAGACGGCTTTGTTCTCAGCAATTCGCAGGCCCCGGCCGAGTTGCTGCAGAAAGAGCGTCGCACTCTCGGTCGGGCGCAGCATGAGCACGACGTCTACTGCGGGTACGTCGACGCCTTCATTGAACAGATCCACAGAGAACACAACCTGGATCCGCCCCTCCGCCAGACCTCGCAGCGCGTCCCGGCGCTCGCTGGCCGGGCTGTCCCCCGATACGGCGAAAGCTGATATCCCGAAGGCCTGGAAATGTCGGGCCATGAACTGGGCGTGGGCAACGCTGACGCAGAACCCGAGGCAGCGCATCGTTGAGATGTCGTCGACATGGTCATTCAGCTGCTGATAGACAAGCCGAGCCCAGGCATTGTTGGCGGTGTAGACGTTGCTGAGAGCGGCGGTGTCATAGCCCTGACCTCGGCGCCAGGGAACGGACTTCAGATCGACCCCATCGTGGATTCCGTAGTACGCGAAGGGTGTCAGCCGGTGTTGCTCGATCGCGTCCCACAGTCGAAGTTCAGCAGCGATCCGGTCATCGAACCAGTGCAGGATCGGCAAGCCATCGGAACGCTCCGGCGTCGCGGTAAGGCCGAGCAGCTCCCTTGGCGAGAGGTGCTCGAGCAACGCGCGGTACGACGGGGCTGCAGCATGGTGAAACTCATCGATGATCACCACGTCGAAGTGGTCAGCATCGAGATGCTCCAGGTTGGCCGCGCTGAGGCTCTGCACCGACGCGAAGACATGGTCAAACGTTTCCGGACGCGCCCCGCCAACCCACTTCTCCCCGAACGCGTAGTCACGCATGCGTGCCTGAACGTCGCCCGGCTCTGATCAAGGATCTCTTCGCGGTGAGCGACGAAGAGTAGCCGCGCCCGGGGCAGGGTGGTGCGAAGTCGCGCGTAGTCGATCGCCGCCATGACGGTCTTGCCAGTCCCCGTCGCCGAGACAAGCAGATTGCGATGACGACCTTGAGCGCGCGACACCGCGATCAGCTCGAGCAGTCGTTCTTGGAACGGTTCGAGCCGAATTTCGAGCGGGCTGATCGTCTGCACTGCCGGGTCATCGGATCGTTTCGCCCGCTCGAGCGCACTCTGAAACTCTGCAGCGTCGTAGGCAACGAAGTCGCCGCCTTGCCAGTAACTCTCGAACACAGCCTCGATCTTGTCGATGACGTCCAGGTTGCGAGCGCCAGAGACTCGAACGTTCCATTCCATACCGGCAATCTGCGCCGAATGCGTCAGATTGGACGAGCCCACGTAAGCCGTGCTGAAGGCCGATTGGCGACGAAACACCCACGCCTTGGCGTGCAGGCGTGTCGTCGACAGATCGTAGGAGACCCGGACCTGAGCTCCGAGATCGGCCAACAGATCAAGTGCCTTGGCTTCAGTCGAACCGGTGTACGTGGTGGTCAGTACTCGAAGCCGCTTGCCTCGACTGCAGTGGTCGCGCAGCGCGTCTGCGAGTGGCAGCAGCCCGCTGCGCCGTACAAAGGCCATCACGATGTCGATTGCGTCCGACGACTCGATCTCGGTCAGGATCTGCCTGCCCACCCGGGGCTCGCCCGGCGCATTCGTCAACAGCGTTGTATCCAGCAGCGGGATCAATGGTCCGAGCGGCATACGGACAGATCCGTCCGGCCGCCAGTCTCCGATCCCGTACAACGCCTCACCCGTTGCCAGTGGAGCTCCCTCAACGGCGTTACTCTGCGGAATCCGCGCGCCGACCTCGCTCAGCAGCCGTCGAACCACGTCGACACCAACGGCTACGCGATCAGCGTCAGGAACGGAATCAAGAGCTCGACGAAGCAACCGTGCGAGATGCTGCGCGATCCGATCAGAGGCGTCCGCTGACCGCAGGGTTCGACGATCAACGAGTCGCCCGTCGATGTGGCTGAGTCGTTCGTCCAGAGTGGCGTCAAGAATCGTCTCGTAGAGCCCCGGGCTGAGTTCATCGGTCACGACCAGAGTATGCCGCAGGTCCCCGGCCACGGGCGGGAGGTCTAGAGGTTCTTCACAAGCGCGGCACTCCCGCAGCAAGTCTCCTAGTCGGTCGGCCTTGCTCCTCGATCAACAGGATCGCTCACCGAGACAATCGGTCGACCGTCCTGCGTTGGAGCCGGGTTTGGTCTCGCCCTCCGCAGAACGCAATGGCTACGAAGGGGCTCAATCGCGATGGCTTGTAAGTCTGCAGCCATTGCATACCCCCATCCCAGGCATCCCCGCAGATCAGCGCACAGAAGTGTCCGGCCAGCACCTGGCGCGGACCCCAACTTCCCCACGTATTCCCCACGGATCTCGACACCGCCCGCCCTCCTTCCGCGTTTGCGCAGGTCACAGGCCTGTGATCCAAAGCCCGAAAAACCGAGTCATCCGCCCATTTTGGATACCCCCACAGGGTATTCGGAGAGGGCCCCCGTCCGGCGTTTCCGCAGGTCAGAGGCCCTCTCGAGCACGTGGTGGCAGGTGAAGGATTCGAACCTTCGAAGCTCACGCGATGGATTTACAGTCCATGGGCGACAAGCCCCTGACCAGGCAATACGCCACTTCCCCAACAACTTCCGTGCGCATTCCCCACAAACAACCGCCCACCACCGACGACGACCGGACACCGCGCCACCAAACAACGACCCGAGACAGAGTCCACCGAAGTAGCCGTGACCCATTGGCCTCGAACACGAACGGCAACCGGCCGTCCGTGGTCACGGCTTTGAGGCGGGCATCGGGCGCAACCCCTCGCCATACATCACGCTCTGCCACTCCACCCCGACAGCGACGTGCCCACCGGCTTGGCCTCGATCACCCCAACGGCCAAGTGGTCGACAGACAGCAGGCAGTCCGCGCGGCCGTGTCCCTTGGCCATGAGAACCTCACGGACCGCACCCTCGGTCCGGCGAAGAGATTGAGGTCCTCGCGGTCCTGAACCGCCCAACCGGCCTCGGTGAGCTGGCGGTCGATCAGCACCCGGGGCGTTGTTCTGCGGCGAGACGATGTCCGGTCAGTCGCCCGCGACCCAGCCAGTCATCAAAGCCCGGGCTACCGATGTGGACCAGTGGAATGTGATGGAAGTACGACATATCTAGCAGACATCCAGTCTCTTGAGCGACGGAGGAACTGATGACCGCACGAGACGAGATCCTCAGGGCTCCGCCCCGACCCCGTGCCCGGCTCGGTCGCGATGATTTCACGCGCGCGGGCGTCATCACATGTCGTGACTCAAGGAGCACACACCAATGGCCGCTGACCCAGGGGCACTCGGTTTCGTCGCTGCCGGGGGAATCCGCCTCATGGGAGGCTTGACCAGCTGTTTGAAGGCCGACGAGGCAGGATCCACAAGCCATGTTATGCATTGCACAACATAGGCTTGTGTAGTACATTCAGTTTGGTGGCGGTCACATGGGCAGCGAGCGCCGACAAGCACGGAATCCCGCACGAGGACGCAGTCCACGCCATCGCAAACGCATACTACGTTGAGAGCGAGTTCGACGAACCGAGGCTGGAGGGCGGGGTCCGGCCGACGCTCTACATCGGGCCGCCGCGTCAACTGGGCGGCCATCTACTCGAGGTCATGGTGGAGATGAATCCGCCCCGTGGCATGCACATCTTCCACGTCATGCCCGCCCGCCCAAAGCACCTCGACCGAATGGGAAAGGACCCTCGATGACGAAGCCGAAGGGCTACCAGGCCGCGGCCGACTGGGCCGAACACGACATGACGCTCAAGCCCAACTCGACAACCGCGCTCCGCGGCGAGGCGGCGGCTGAGCACGGCAGAGCTGCATTGGAACGAGCACTTGGCGGCCGACCCTCCATCGACCCAAGCGCAAAGCCTGGACAGCACTCACGCACCCGGCAGGTCCGCCTACCCAACGACATCAACACGAAACTCGACGAGGTCGCCGCCGCACAGAACCGCCGGCCTAGCGAAATCATGCGCGCAGCGCTGGCTGAGTACCTTGAGCACGCCGAGACCGGCTAGCTCCGATCGCGCGGGCAACCTTGAGGTAGGACAAGGCGTCCAGCATCGCGGCCGATCCGTCGAAGTCTGCGGCCAACCACCAGCATCGATCACCATCGAGCAAGGGGTAGAGCCCGACATCGATGTCACCGGTGAGGTGAGACGCGAGGGTGTCCGTGGTGAGCGGCAGGTACTCGCGGCTGCCAGGGGCAATCCATTTGCGCCACCCACCGCGAACGGCGGGCATCCATCCCGACCGGCCTGTACGAGAATTCTCCCAACGGACCGCGTAGACATCGCTGCGCGCCGCGAACATCGACGCGAAGAAGGCAACCTTCGCCTCCAGGGACGACGAGACGTCCACCATGGCAGCCGGGCCATCGAAGATCCCCGTCTGCGCCGGGCCTGGCGGGCGTGCTTGGGCCGGCGTGAGGTCCAGCAACCGCAGCAACCTTGTGTTCTCGGACCGGAGTCGAGCCATCTGGTCCCGCAGCCCCGCCAGTTCCCGATCCAGGGACGTGCCTAGCACAGGCAGCTCGCCGTTCGCTCGCCTCGGGATCAACAGGCATGATCGAACGGTAGGTGATCAGTCGCCCTGGCGGGAGCGATGCTGTTACCAAGACTTTGACGTCATCGTCAGGCGGGACAGTTCGCAGTCCCGCGGGCTCATCGCGTTCGCTCCGTGCAGTTTCCCAGACCGACTGCCGATCTGACCCAAAACCCAGCAGTACCAATGAAGAAACCGCCTCCGTGACCGTCTTGATCCCACCCCGACCCAGCTCGGCTGCCTCCGAAGCCAACGTCAGACGACGCTGCCGCTCATCCAGATGCGAGAGCAGCACCGCGTACCGAAGACCTACGGACTCCGCAACCTGCACGATGTCGCCCGTAGCACAACGATATGACCCCTCTGACCCGGAAACCTAAGTCATTACGACGCTAGTCCTGAGTGACCTGCCAATTTCAAAGCGGCAGTCAGCCGGCATGTGGAGTCCTGCAAGGAGACCTGCACTTGGCGGCGTGGGACGACGGACGATCCCGAAGATCCTCGTAGGCTGACGGACACCATGACCGGCCAGCGAGAAAGAGTTGATCCTTGAGCGAGTCACTGACCCAACGTCTCGTCACCCTCGATGAGCCGGCACTGACGACACTGCTCAGCCGTCGCCCCGACGCCCTTCGCGGGGCAGAGCCGCGCGATCTTGCTGAGCTTGGTGAGCTGTTCGGCCACCCGGCGTCCTTGTTTGCAGCCCTCTCGAGACTGCCGCGCCCGTGTCTTCAGCTGGTCGAGGCGGCAGCCGCTCTCGGCAGCGGCACCACGCGAGCGCGGTTGCTGGGCTTCCTCGACGACGCGGACTGCTCACAGCGCGGACACGAGGCGGACGTCGATGACGTCTTGTCTCAGCTGTATGCCGTTGCCGTGGCCTGGCCTGGTAAGGGTGGCCGGATCCGGGTGCCGGACGCTGTGGGCTCGATGTTCGGCGCACCGCTGCGCCTCGGACAACCTCTGGCTCAGCTGTTGCCCACCATCACGGTCGAACAAATGCGGGGGATTCAGAGCGCACTCGGGCTCGAACGCGGGCGCGACAAGGCGGATGCCACGGCCTCCTTGCATCATCACCTGGGCCAACCGGACGTCGTCCGGGCGATCGTCGCGAAGGCCACGCCTATTGTGCGGGCAGAGCTCATCCGCCATGCGGAGGGCAGCGACATTCTCTTCAGCGATGATTTCGATGATTTCGATGATTTCGATGACGAATCATCCGTGGGCTCCTCCGTTGACACACGCCCATCTGCCGGATACGACGCGGGCCGGGGTTCAAGCTACGTCGAGGCGAGGCAGTGGGCCGCCGAACGCGGGATCATGATCGGGAGCAACTGGTCCTACAACTGGTCAATGCCTGCCGAAGTCACGTTGGCACTGCGGGGCCCGGGCTACCGGGCGCCCTTCGCGGCGCAGGCTCCGGCGATGAACACCAACTACGTCGAGCCTGATGCAGTTGAGTCCGAATCTGCTGTCGCCGCAACAGCTTTCGCCGACCACACTTTGGCCATCCTTGACCGCGTCCACCGCTCACCGTTGCCTCGGCTGAAGTCTGGCGGCGTCGGAGTCCGCGAGCTGACCCGACTCGCCAAAACCGTTGCGTGCAGTGAGGTGGATGCGAGGATGTCCCTCGAACTGGCCCACGCGAGCGGCCTGCTGGAAACCAGTTCAGACCGGGTCTGCACCTCCGAACGGTTCGGGCCCTGGCGGGCACAGGATCCGGGGATCAGATTCAGCGGTCTGCTGCGGGCCTGGCTTCGGATGGGGCGGACCCCGTCGGAAGCACGTGACCTCGAGGGCAAGTCGATCCCGGCCTTGGCGCCCAAGGAAGACTGTGCCGGCTGTCGCGAGACGCGCCTGGTGCTTCTCGAGGAGACGTCGAGGTCCTCATCGGGCGTGGCCGCCGATCGGTCCTCCGTGGCCCCCGTGATGCTCTGGCGGCGGCCACTCCTGCATGGCTCGCGGCAGGACGGCGGTATGCCGTTCGCCACCGTCTGGCACGAAGCTGAGCTTCTCGGCCTGCTGTCCCACAACGCGATCAGCCGCCTCGGCCGCGTGGTTCTGGAAGGCAACGAACACGCCATCGCCGTGCAGTCATCTGCTCTGCTACCGCGCTCGAGCGACCATGCGACGTTTGGCACGGACCTGACGGCGATGGTCGTCGGCGCCCCGTCGGCACGGGTCAGCTCGCTCCTCGACTCCTGCGCTGACCGAGAAGGCCGGGGGGGTGCCACCATCTGGCGACTCTCCCCAAGCAGCGTCCGTCGGGCATTGGACGACGGCACCACAGGTCCGGAGCTTGAGCGGTCGCTGGCGTCCGTCGCCGCTGCCACGCTGCCGCAACCGCTGGGCTATCTCATCGCGGACGTGGCCCGTCGGCACGGCCTGCTGCGCGTCAGCCCCGCTGTCTCGGTGATCCGCAGCGAGGACACAGCTCTGCTCGCCGAGGTGGCTGTGGACCGCAAGCTCAAGCGCCTCGGACTGTGTTTGCTCGCCCCGACGCTCCTGGCCTGCGACGTGCCGGTTGACGTGGCACTGGCTGCGATGCGTACGGCCGGGTACTTCCCTCTACCCGAGCGCAACGATGACGCGGCGTCAACTCGGGTGAACGGCATACCGGCAGTTTCAGGCGCTGCGCAGCCGGGGACGCGGGGGGAGATCGTGCTCGACATGGCGACCCGCCTCGGTGACAACCCCCTGCCGAAGCCTGTGCCCGAGGCTGCCGACCCCGCGTCAGTGGCCGCGCGGCTGGTGGGCAAGGGCCAGAGGTCGCTGCGGGTCGCACCCTCGGGCACCGAAGCCGAGCTGGGCCACCTGAACCGCCGGCTGCCCGACAGCGAGGTGCGCCAACTGGCGCACGCGATCGACCATGGACTGCATGCGGTCATCGACTACATGTCCACCAGCGGGGGGCGAACATTCCGTGAGATCAGCGACATCCAGCTCATCGGCGGCACCCTCTATGCCCTGTGCGGGCTCCGACAGGAGGATCGCGAATTCACCGTCTCGCGAATCCAGTCCGTCAGCCCACTCTGACTTCGGCTGTTGGCCCGCTTCTTGCTGGGCCGCGTCGCCGGTGTCGTGCCAGGCGACGTAGCCATCTTGCCTCCCAAGTGCTGGTCTCGTCCCCGCACCACTCGACCGCCTCGCCCACCGACAAACCCTCATCCTCGGTCATCTCGCACAGCGCCTGTCCTGCCCGACGTTCGGCATCGACCACCGTCGCATCTCGCTCACCTACCGCGCCCAACACCGCCACCGCCACCGCCAGGTTCTCCAAAGTCTGCGGTCGACATGGCACTGCTGGAAATTTGCCGTCAACCGGGTCACCCTCAATGCCGCGCAGGCAGCAATGGTGCGCACGCTGACAACCTGGGGCGCCAGGCTGCAACTTGCGATCGCGCCCGCAGGCGCCCGGCAAGACCACGGCGATGAGCGCCCTGGCCGGCGCGTGGACCGAGGGAGGATCCACGATCACTTTTCATTTTGGGATGGGGATGTATTGCTTCTTGACATCGGTCCTAGCTCCCCAAGGGTGTCCGGGCGGCTCCGTCTGCTGCCGTCCCACGTCGCCATGGCAAAGTAGCCGCCTCACGGCGTGTGCCCACAACTTCCGACTCCACTCGACAGGGCGTGTCAACCGAACTGAGCAGCGGCCCCGAATCGCGATGGTGTTGGATTCCACCGCGATTGCATACCCCTACCGTCGCCATACCCGCAGGTCAGCGCGTCGGCAGTCCGGCCAGCACGGGGGCCCGGACCCAAACTTCCGTGCGTATTCCGTGCGGGCGGGGACGCCGGCCGCCCACCCGTTTCGTTTGTGCAGGTCACAGGCCTGCGACCCGAGAGCCTGAAGACCGCCAGAACCGGGCGGTCTCGATACCCCCACCAGGTATGGGAGAAGGGCCTCTGACCGCGTTTCCGCAGGTCAGAGGCCCTCTAACGCACTCGGTGGCAGGTGAAGGATTCGAACCTTCGAAGCTTTCGCGATGGATTTACAGTCCACTCCCATTGGCCGCTCGGGCAACCTGCCTAGGTGCGGATGGAAGGATAGCAACTGGACCACGGGGTTCGTCCAATCGGGGCGGCCCGCACCAGGACAAACCACACCACATCCCTCGCCTCGTCGAGGGTCCGTCCACCCGACACACCCGAAGGAGCCGACATGGCCGACGCATCATTCGACGTCGTGAGCAAGGTCGACAAGCAAGAGGTCAGCAACGCGCTGACCCAGTCCCAGAAGGAGATCTCCCAGCGCTACGACTTCAAGAACGTTGGAGCCTCCATCGAGTGGAGCGGAGAGAACATCCTGATCAAGGCTAATTCGCAGGAGCGCGTGCTCGCGGTCCTTGACGTCTTCCAGACCAAGCTGATCAAGCGCAACGTCTCGCTCAAGGCCCTGGATCTCGGCGACAAGGAACCCCAGCTCTCCGGCAAGGAATACCGCCTCGAGGCCTCGCTGAAGGACGGGATCAGCCAGGAGGAGGCCAAGAAGATCTCCAAGTTGATCCGCGAGGAGTTCGGCAAGAACGTGAAGCCACTCATCCAGGGAGACGAGCTGCGGGTGTCCAGCAAGTCCAAGGACGACCTGCAGGCAGTCATGTCGATGCTGCGCGGTGCCGACCTGGAGGTCGCTGTCCAGTTCACCAACTACCGCTGACCCCTCAGCCGAAGGCGGCCCGTGATGCCAGAGCCTCACGCAGGTGGGAGTCGGCGTCAACGATGGCCCGTCGCACCGAGGCGCTGAGATCAGTACGCCCCAGTGCCGCCGCAGACTGCTCTGCCGTGGACGACTCGACCAGATTGGCCGGGTAGGCCAACGTCGCCACTCTAGCCAGGGCGTCCTCACCGACCCGCCTGGACAGTGCCGGCACATCGCAGAAGTAGCGAGCGACATACGGTCGGAGAACGTCATGGTCGCTCGCGTGCCAGAACCCGGCGGCCAGCGCGTTCAGCTCATAGTTGGATCGTCCGTGCTCTTCCGTCAGCTGCTGCCAGGCCCAGTCCTTGGCCGCCGCCTCAGGGGCAGAAGCCTTGGCCTGCAGCCATTTCAGGTTCCCCGCCATCGTGCGGTCCTGATCGAGCGCGGCGTCAAGCTCAGCCGACCCGACGGCACTGCGCCGCGCCAGGTTGCCCAACACCAGCCAACGGAAGTCCGAGTCCTCGTCCAGGCCCTGGGGCAGTTGCTCCCCTGCAGCCCAGCGGCGCAGCAGGTCTTCGTCCGCCGACGAGGTCCCCACGTACCGTGCGGCCACCAGAGCTCGTGATGAGCCAGGTTCCGCCTCAGCGAGCATCGAGACGGCAGCCGCCGCGATCACGGCATACGCACCGTCCTGCTCGGGAGGCGGGATGAACGCCGGGATGATCCGCTGGGTCATCAACAGACCCACCCGGTTGATGATCGACTGGTTGCTTTCACCTGCCCAGGATGTGGCCAGGACAGCGAGCAGGTGTCGGGGGTTGATCTCGGCCAGGGCGACTGCGTCGATCAGGGCCGTCCAGACCACCGCCCGGGCCTGAGTCTGTGGCACCGCCGACAACTCAGCGGGCGCGGCAGCGACGGTGGCCGCGTCGAGCTTTATGTTGGCCCAGGTCAGGTCCGTCGCGTTGGGGATCAACATGTTCGCGGTCGGCTTGCCCTGCAGCTCGGGCATCTTCGTCTCGTCCCGGTCCACCGTGGTCAGCACCCGGAATACCTCTGTGCCGCGCGAGAACCCGGCTACATCGATGCTGTGCGGACGATCGGCTGGATAGGCCTGCGGCGGCGTCCTGCGCATCGTGGCCGACGTGATCCAACCCTGATCCGAGGCCGTGTCCACCGAGATCGCATCGAGGCTCGCAGTACGCAGCCACGCATCGGCCCAGCCCTGCAGGTCCCTACCGCTGGCATGCTCCATCGCCCCGAGGAAGTCCGCGAGGGTAGCGTTGCCGTACGCGTGGGAGCACAGGTACTGTGCCACCCCAGAGATGAATGCGGCATCGCCGATGTGGGCGATCAGCTGACGCAGTGTGGCAGCCCCTTTGGCGTAGGAGATGCCGTCGAAGTTCTGAAGTGCCGACTGGGCATCCGGGGCAGGCGAGCCGGCCACCGGGTGGGTCGACGGCATCCGCTCGGCGGCATAGCCCCACACCTTTCGTGCCATCGAGGAGTCGACCCAAGCGTCGGTGAACTCCGTGACCTCAATGAGGGTTCGATGAGACATGTACTCGGCGAAGGACTCGTTCAGCCACAGGTCGTCCCACCACCTCATGGTCACCAGGTCGCCGAACCACATGTGTGCCATCTCATGCGAGATCGTGTTGGACCGGGTCAGGACCTCGTCGTGCGTCATGGCCCCGCGGAACACGTACTGGTCCCGCAGCGTCACGCAGCCGGGGTTCTCCATCGCGCCGGCGTTGAACTCGGGGACGTAGACCTGGTGGTACTCCCCGAACGGGTAACGGATGCCGAACAGCGAGTGGTAGTAGTCTAAGGACTGCGCAGTGACCGTGAGCATCTGCTTGGCCTGGCGCTCCAGAGGTTCCCGCAACGAGGCTCTCGCGTGGATGCCCAGCGGAATACCGTCATGCACTGCCGTCACGGAGACATAAGGTCCGGCGCAGACGGTGAAGAAGTAGGTGGCCAACGGCTTCGTCGTCGCCAGCACCCAGCTTCCCTCGCCGATGCGTGTGGCCGCACCGTTGCCCAGGACGATCCACTCGGGGGGTGCGGTCACTGTGACGTCGTAGGGAGCCTTGAGGTCGGGCTGGTCGAAGCAGCCGAATACCCGCGGCGCGGCGTCCAGGAACGAGTGCCCATAGACGTAGTGCCGCTGGTCTGCCGAGTCGACGGCCCGGTGCAGGCCCTGACCATCGATGCTGTAGCTCATCGTTGCAGTCACCACGACCTCGTTCGCGACGGCTAGCGCGTTCAGCGCGACCCGATCGCCATCGAAGCCGGTGAGGTCCAGATCCACGCCGTTGAGGGTGACCCGGTGAAGCCGCTGCGGTTTGACGTCAAGGAACGTCGAGGCCCCCGGTTCAGCACACGTGAAGCTCACCGTGCTGGAGGACTCGAACGTGGTGGGGCCCTGGGCCAGATCGAGCTCAACACGATATCCGGTGACATCGATGAGGGCGGATCGCGCCCCGGCTTCCACACGGGTCAGGTTGGTCATGCCCGCACTCTTTCAGAGACGGCCGGGGGTGGTCGCCGCAGGTCGGTGTATGGGCGCTCCCGTCAGCACCCTGTCAGTACCCGCGGTACCCCGAGGCCATCGTCTCCAAGCGGGCGATCCGGTCGGCCATCGGTGGGTGGGTCGCAAACAGCCGCGAGACGTCCTGCCCGCGGAAGGGGTTGGCGATCATCATGTGACTGGCATTGACGAGATCGCGCTGGGGCGCCAGAGGTGCGGCGGCCGTCCCGCGCTCGAGTTTGCTGAGCGCCGACGCCAGAGCCAACGGGTCACCCGTCAGCTTAGCGCCGTCCTCGTCCGCGTCGTACTCACGCGTCCGACTGATCGCCAGCTGGATCGTCGTGGCGGCAACCGGCGCGAGCAGGGCCATGGCCATCAGGGCCACCGGGTTGGAACGGTTGTCGTCTTCGCCGCCACTGCCGCCGAAGAAGCTCATGAACATGAACATCTGGGCGACGCTGGTGATGACGCCGGCAACGGCGGCGGCCACCGAAGACGTCAAGATATCGCGGTTGTAGACGTGCATCAGCTCATGGCCGAGGACCCCGCGTAGCTCGCGCTCGTCGAGAAGCTCCAGGATCCCCTGGGTGCAGCAGACCGCAGCGTGGGACGGGTTGCGTCCGGTGGCAAAGGCGTTGGGCGCTTCGGTCGGCGAGATGAACAACTGCGGCATCGGCTTGGTCGCCGCGCTCGAGAGCTCACGCACGATCCGATACATGGCCGGGGCTTCAGCCTCGCTGACCGGCCGTGCGTGCATCGCCTTGATCGCGATCTTGTCGCTGTTCCAGTACCCGTAAGCCGTCATGACCACCCCGAACAGGGCGAAGGCCCAGATGTACTGGCCCCCCTTGAACACCGAACCCAGCACGAGCAGGACTGCGAAGATGCCACTGAAGAGGAGCGTGGTCTTAAGTCCGTTGTAGTGGTTGTGCATGTTCTTCCTAACGTGGCTACCAAGGATGATGTTCCGGACTACTGACCGAGCAGGCCCACCAGCATCTGCGGGTTCAAGCTGGTCACCACCAGTGCCACCACGGTAAAACCGACGGCGACAAGCGTCGCCGGATGTGCCCGAACCGCCTGTACAGCCACCGGTGAAGTCCCATCCGGAACCTTTGGCGCCGGGGCCTGCACTGAGGCGTCAGGCGTGGAGATGACGATGAGCAGCCACCGCAGGTAGACGGCCACGCCCAGGACCGCGTTGACAGCCGCGATGACGGCCAGCCACCAGAGCTCGCTGGTGACAACCGGGCGCAGGGCGGCAACCTTCGCCACCAGACCCAGGAAGCCCGGCGGGAGCCCGGCCAGCGACAACAGGCCCAGCCCGAGGGCGCTTGCCAGAACAGGGTGGTCACCCAGGAGACCGCGGTATTCGTTGAGGTCGCGTGCGCGAGCCGCTCCCCTGATCTGGACCATGGCAGCGACTACCGCGAAGATCAGCAGTGTGGCCAGGGCGTACGCCAGGAGGTAAGCCCCGGAGGCGTGTACAGCACCCGAGGAGACAGCCGCCAGCGGCAGGACCACCCAACCGGCCTGTGCCACGGTCGACCACGCAAGGAACCGGACGACGCCGTTCTGTCGCAACGCCATGATGTTGCCAAGGGTCATGCTGATGGCCGACACGATCGCGATGGCGGCCAGCGGCGGAGCACCCAGCGGAGCGATGGCGCGGATGACGACAAGCAGAGCGGCCAGGGCAGCGATCTTGGAGACGCCAGCCAGGAAGGCGGCGATCGGCAGGGGGGCGCCGTCGTAGGCCTCAGGAGTCCACGCATGAAACGGCACGAGCGAGAGCTTGAAGCCGATCCCGGCAATGACAACAACGACGGCAAGGACCAGGATCGGGCGTCTCGCCGGATCGTTGATCGCCACCAGCCCGGCTGCGGGAGTAAGGAAACCGCTGCCGGTGGCCGTGAACCAGAGAGCAGCCGACAGCGCCAGCAGACCGAAGGAGACCAACGCGGTGGTGAGCAGGGCGATCGCCCCGGAGATCGCAGAGCGCGCGCCGCGCAGCGCCACCAGCGCCACCGTCGGGAGAGTGGCAAGCTCGAGGGCAACCAGCCACGAGCCGACGTCGCGGGCCCCAGCAACAGCCGTGGCCCCCGCCGTCGCAGCCAGGACGAGGCTGACGATGACTGCGGTGCCACCGGGCGACTGCTTCTTGTCGTCCGGCCAGCTCAGCAGCAGGGTGAGGGCGGCTGCCAACAACGCAGCCAGCTGAAGGGTCGACGCGACGGAGTCGGCGGCGTACATGCACAGGCCACTGCCGGGCAGGCAGAGCGTCCGGCGAGCGGATCCGCCGACCATCCCCAGACCCGCGAAAGTGGCAAGGGCACCGACAACGAGACTGACCAGCGCGATCACGTAGTGCACGCGGCGCAGGTGCTGGACCGCAACATCGGTGACCAGGACGACGGCCGCTCCGACTGCTGGTGCGAGCACCGGCAGCAGAATCCCGGCGTTCACGCTGACGACGGCCTGGCTCATCGGGACACCCCTATGGTGATGGAGGCAGCGTCCTTGAAGGTCGAGTTCAACAACAGTCCCGGGGCGACGCCAAGGACAAGGACGGCGGCGATCAGGACTGCCAGTACAGACCATTCGCCGCCGCGGGCGTCCTCATGTGATGGTGTCGTACGGTCGCCGGACCAGATCAGCCGCAGCACCCGCAGGGAGTACAGCGCGGCCAGTCCGGCGCCGCTCACTGCCACGATGACCAGGAGACGCATGAGGCCTTGGGGACGGTCGGGCGCGGGGTTCCACGCGGAGTACATGGCCAGGAACTCGCCCCAGAAACCGACAAGACCAGGAAGGCCGAGCGAGGCTGCGAATCCGACGACAAGGGCGATGCCGAGGCGCGGCGAGACCTCACGCAGTGCAGCGCGCGCGGTGGCCAGGTCCGCTGATCCCCAGCGTTCCTTGAGACCGCCGACGAGGAAGAAGAGCAGGGCGGACACCACACCGTGGGCGATGTTGGCGAACAACGCTGCCTGCAGCCCCACCGTCGTCCCGCTCGAGAGCCCCAGAACCACGAAGCCCATGTGTGCAACGGAGGAGTAGGCAATGAGCCGCTTGAGGTCGTTCTCGACCAGACAGGCCAGGCCTCCCCAGATGATGCCGATGACGCCGAGGACGCCGAACGCCGGTGCCAGAGCAGCGAATCCCAGGGGCAGCGGCGCGATCGCCAACCGCACGATCCCGTAGGTGCCCATCTTCAGCAGAAGGGCTGCCAGCATCACCGAACCGGCAGTTGGCGCGATGGTATGTGCAGGCGGCAGCCAGGTGTGCAGCGGCCACACCGGCACCTTGATCCCCATCCCGACCAGGAGCAGCGCCGCGATGATGATCTGCGTGTGCCTTGCGAGTCCCGCGCCGTGGGCGGCCGCGAGGGCGTCCAGGTCGGCCGTGCCCGAAGCCTGCACCAGGGCGAGGATGCCGATCAGCATGAGCGTGGAGCCGAGCACCGTGTAAAGCACGAAGCGACCTGATGCGTCGCGCCGTGCCGCGAGATCGTGGGAGTCGCCGTAGCGGGCGATCAGGACCCACATGGGCACCAGCACAACTTCAAAGGCGACGTAGAAGATGACAGCATCACGCGCGAAGAACGTTGCCAGCGCACCGAGCTCGACCAGCTGCAAACATCCGTAGAACGACGCGGGCGAGCCGCCGTGCGAAGGCCGAGACCGGGCGTTGACCACGACCGCAACGCTGAGCGCCGCGGTGAGGATCAACAGGGGTGCGCTGATGCCGTCCACTGCGAAGTGCAGCCTGACCCCCAGGGAGGGCAGCCACGAGTAGTTCAGTACAGGGCGGACGATCACCGTCGCGATGACCAGGGCAGCCGTGAGCACGCTGGCGACGAGGCTGATCGTATTGGCGTTGCCCTCGACCTGGGGCCGGAAGCCACGCCCGGACAGAAGCAGGGCGGTGCCCGTGACAGCCGGGATCACCAGTGCGCCGATCAGCAGGATCACCACAACGTCACGCCCGATACGCCGACCGCCAGCAGTCCGAGCAACAACCACACGAGGTAGGAGGACGGCTTGCGGGTGTGCACCCGCTCGCCGGCGACCCCGACCCAGCGAGTCGCCACGACGGTGCCGCGGACGGAGGCGTCGATGATCTCGCGGTCTGCTGTCACCACGATCCGGGCCAGCTTGACGACCGGGGACATAACTGCGACATAGATACCGTCCGCTCCAAAACCCTTGTCAAACAAAGCCATTCGGCGGGTGCCCAGAAGGTCGGCCGCATCACCGCTGATATTCATCGAGGCCATCCGCCGCACCACGAGCCACGCCGCCAGGATCAGGAGCAACGAGGTTGTTGCCAGGTACCAGACGATGTGGGGTTCGACCGCAACAAGTGGGGTGAAGATGATCAGCCCGCCAACCACGCTCAGGAAAGCAAGGACGCCGATCGACAAACGGGCACCGGCGAATATCTCGGCATGACCGTGATCGGACTCGACTTCGACGACGGGCGGTGGCGGCGTGTATACAGTTGTGGCGTGAGGTGCCGCCTCCGTGAAGAGCTCGACGAGGGTGACGTCCACGATCTTCCGCGAAGCCTCGATCGTGGCCTGGCGGAAGGCCTCTTCCTGGGGATTCAGGTGGGTGAGGACAAACCAGGCTCGGGTGCAGTAGGCAGCAGTGAGCACCACTGTCAGCCCAAATGAGACCAGGACGATCCACCCCGCGGCCCGCCCCAGCTCGTTGACATTGTCGAAGGCCGCGCCCAGGACATACTCCTTGGAGACGAACCCGACAAGCGGCGGGACTCCGGCAAGCGATAGGAGTCCGATGCCGATGGGCCATTTCAGCTGCGGGTGATGGCGCACTCCACCCGACAACTTGACCGCCGCTGTGCCGGCCACGAGGACGCTGAGCCACCCGATCGCGAGGAACAACAACGCCTTGAACATCGCGTGCGACAACAGGTGGAACACGGCCGGGCCAGCTCCGACGGACTTCGGTGCCACGGCCAGGGCAGACAACATGATCGCGATCTGGCTGAGGGTGGAGTAGGCCAGCATCCGTTTAAGGTCCGACTGGCCAAAGGCAATGATCGCGGCACCGACCATGGTCACGGCGGTGCTCACCGCGAGCACGAGGCGAGCCGGGTCAGACAGGACGAAGATGTCGAAAAGACGCGCCAGGACGAATGTGCCGGCGGCCACCATGGTCGCCGCGTGGATGAGCGCCGAGGCGGGGGTCGGGCCTTCCATCGCATCCGGAAGCCAGTCGTGGAAGGGGAACTGTGCCGACTTGCCGGCGACGCCGACGAGCAGACACAGGAGCGCGGCCGTCAGGGTCGAACCCGACAGATGAGGCCAGATAGCGATCACGACCGGGATGGACGTGGTCTGGACCCCGGACGCCAAGATGATCAGGCCGATGACGAATGCCAGGTCGGCGAGGCGGGTGACCAGGAACGCCTTGGTGGCAGCTCTTCGCGCGGGCTCAAGGCGGCTGTTGTGGCCGATGAGCAGGTATGAACACCAACCCATGACCTCCCAGCCGATGAGGGTGAGCACGAGGTCACCAGACAGGACCACCAGGAGCATGGCCGCCAAGAACAGGGAGACCGAGGCGACGAACACCCCGAAGCGGTCGTCCTCATGCAGGTACCAGTTCGAGAAGAGCTGAACCGCCAGTCCCACGATCGCCACGGCGACCACGACGATCGCGCTGAGGTCGTCCACGAAGAGGTTCAACGGCATCCGCAGCTGGCCCAGGGGAAGGGCCCCAACGGTGGAGACCTCTTGGGTGAACGGGCCGTGGTGGATGGCATACAGAACGTAGAGGCCGGCGAGCAGGCTCGCCACGGCACTGCCGGAGGCGACGAACGCACTGAGCCGACGGCGCCTGGCCACCAACAGACCCAGGATCGCTGCTAGGAAGGGAACCAGGACGACCAGCCGGGCCGCCAGTGAAACTGAATCTCTCATGAACCGGGCTCGCTCAGGTCGATGTGGCCACGGTCGCGGAACAGCGCCAGGATCACGGCAAGCGCGACCCCCATCTCGGCGGCGGCGATGGTGATCAGGAAAAGGGTCAGGACGTGACCCGTGCGCAGCTTGTCGTCGAGCACCGAGCCCATCGTGACGAACAACAGGTTGGCAGCGTTGAGGATCAGCTCGACACCGATCAGGACCAGCACCGCATTGCGCCGGGCCATCACGCCGTAGGCCCCGGCCCCGGCAAGGACGCAGACAAGCATGAGGGGAACCCACAGATGGATCATGCAGACTCCCTGCCGGACACGGTGCTCGGCACCCCGGAGACGGGAAGCCTGGGCGGCATCCTGGAGACGGCCAACGCGGCGATCAGGGCTACCAGCAGCAGCAGCGAGAGCAGCTCAAAGGGCCACACCCACGTCCCGAACAGCTGGGTCGCGATCCCTTTCGTGTCGCCGGGTCTGGTCGGTCGCAGCTCTCCGCCCAAGGCCGGCAACAGCACGGCAGCGAACAGTGCGGAGGTGCCGGCCCCGATCAGCGCTGCCGCAATCCGTTGAACCGAACTGGAACTGTGCTCCGGACTGCTGCCCATCGGCGCGCGGGTCAGCATGAGCGCGAAGAGCACGAGCACGACGACTGCGCCGACATACACAAGCAGCTGCACCAGGGCCACCAGCTCAGCGCCCAGAATCAGGTAGCAGCCGGCCAGGGTGCCGAGGGTGACGACCAGCCAGAGCGCGGCGTGCACGAGATGCTGGGTGGTCACGGCAAGAACAGCGCTCGCTGCGGTGATCAGGGCAACAGCACCGAACAGAATGTCCAGCGTCGTCATGCGCGGGCCTCCGGGGCCGTGCGAGCCGGTTTGTTCGCAGCGGTGATCTCCTGCGGCTCAGCCGAGTTCGGGTCTAGCGCCGGCGGCGGCGGCACCGTGGGCATCCACTGCCCGAGCCTGGTCTTCTCATGCAGCAGGTCCAGGATGTTGACCTCGGCGTACTCGAACTCGGGGCTCCAGTGCAGGGCGTCGAAGGGGCAGACCTCGATGCAGATGCCGCAGTACATGCACAACGAGAAGTCGATGGCGAACCGGTCCAGCACGTTGCGCTGCCGCTCACGCCCGCCTTCGGTGGTCGCCGGGAGCGTCTCCTTGTGGGAGTCGATGTAGATGCACCAGTCCGGGCACTCCCGCGCGCACAACATGCAGCTCGTGCAGTTCTCCTCCAGCAGGGCGATGACCCCCCGGGTGCGCGGCGGCAGGTGGGGTTGGGCGTCGGGGTACTCGGCCGTGTGGGTCGGCCTGGCCAAGGTCTTGGCCGTGGTGGCCAGTCCCTTGAGAAGACCCGGTATGGCGCCACGTGCCTTGGGCGGGTTCTTGTGTGAATGTGGTTGCTCGGTCATGAGCTCAACACCACCCATCCTGCGGTCAGGGCCAGCTGAGCCAGCGCGAGGGGAACGAGAACCAACCAGGCAAGACGCTGGAGCTGGTCCTCGCGCAAGCGGGGCCAGGCCACGCGCAGCCAGATGATCAGCACGGCGATGAGCAGACCCTTGAGGATTGTCCACAGGGGGCCCATGACGTCGGAGAACGGACCGCGCCAACCGCCGAGGAAGAGTACGGCGAACAGCAGGGACATCACCACGATGCCGGCGTACTCCGAGAGCAGGAAGAACGCGAAGCGCAGTCCCGTGTACTCGGTGAACGGCCCCATCACGATCTCGGAGTCGGCAAGCGGCATGTCGAAGGGCGGACGCTGGAGCTCGGCCACTGCTGCGATCAGGAAGACGAACGCCCCGGGCAGCTGCCACAACAACCACAGCGGCTGCCATGCCTCGGCGATGCCGGTCAGCGACACCGTCCCCGCGGCCAGAGCCACCGACGCCACCGAAAGAACCAACGGGAGCTCGTAGCTGAGCAGCTGTGCAGCGGCACGCATGCCGCCGAGCAGGGCGTACTTGTTGGCACTGGACCAGCCGGCCATCAAGAGTCCCAGGATCCCGACCGCGCTGGCCGCCAGGACGAACAGCACACCGGCGCCGACATCTGCGGCGACCACTGTCGCAGAGAGCGGAATGACGCTGAGGGCGACGAGATATGGCACCAACGCGACCGCGGGTGCGAGCTTGAACACCCAGCGGTCGGCCGCACGCGGGATGATGTCTTCCTTCTGGACGAACTTGGCACCATCGGCGACCAGCTGCGCCCAACCGTGAAATCCGCCGGCATACATGGGGCCCAGCCGACCCTGCATGTGCGCCATGACCTTGTGCTCGGTCTGACCCACGGCCAACGGCAGTACGAGGAACGCGACCAGCACGCTCACCGAGCGCAGCACAACCTCGAGCACGGGGTTCAACGCGGTCCCCAGGTGATGTCGGGCACGCCTGGTGCCGTGATCTTGCGCCGGCCCGGCTTCTCAGCCTGCGGACCCGCGTGTGTGGATGCGCCCTCGCCCGGCTCCTTTAGGCCGGGCCATGCCTTGCTGGCGCGTGCTGCCAGGACGAAGGACTTGCGCAGGGGCGTGCCATCAAAACCGTTGGGCAACAAGAGCGGGCGCAGACCGAGTCCGGTCCCGTCGTTGAACCCCTCGAAGTCAATACCGAACATCTCGTGGGTCTCGCGTTCGTGCCACGCGGCGCCAGGCCACAGTCCCGTGGCGCTGGCCGGTGACTGGCCGCTGGACACTCGGGTGCGCAGGAGAACGCGAGCCAACGTGCCTCGTCCGGTCGAGCTGTTCATGAGGTGGCAGACCAGGTCGAAGCCGGGACTCTCCTGCGCGTCCGTCTCGTCGACGGCGGTCAGCCAGTCGAAGAAGTCGAATCCTTCGTTGCGGGCCGCGCTCAACGCATCCGCCCACTCGTGCAGTGGCACGTCGCGGCAGGGCGTCTCGATCACGACTGCTCAGCCCCGACATGGCGATCGGTCGCCTGTGGCTCAATGGCAGGTGGCTGCATCAGCAGGGGCCGGGTGACTTCCCCTGCCCCGGCGCGGCGCGAACCGGCATACTTCGCACGAATGGTCTTGCTGGACAGCGACTCGGCGGCGATCTTCTCCTGCAACCGGATGATGCCCTGCAGCAGAGCCTCAGGTCGCGGCGGGCAGCCGGGCACATAGACATCGACCGGGATCAGCTGGTCAACGCCCTTGGTCACGCAGTACGAGTCCCAGTAGGGGCCGCCGCTGTTGGCACAGGAGCCGAAAGAGATGACGTACTTGGGCTCAGGCATCTGGTCGTACAGCCTTCGGATCGCCGCGGCCATCTTGTCCGAGACCGTGCCGGACACCACCATGAGATCGGCCTGGCGCGGGCCGGGCGCGAAGGGGATCACGCCAAGGCGGATAAAGTCGTGCCGCGCCATGGACGCGGAGATGAACTCGATCGCGCAACAGGCCAGTCCGAAGTTGAACACCCACAGGCTGTAGCGCCGACCCCAGTTCAGCACGACCTTGATCGGGCGGGGCGCATCATCGTTGAGCACCCCGATACTGGGCATGGGCAGTTCGACCTTCACCGCGTCACCCCTTTATTCACTTTCCGCAGCTCCAATGCCATCAGACCCACCTGAGCAGCCCGCGGCGAGCCGCATGGGCCAGACCGACCAAGAGCACGAGGATGAAGATGGCCATCTCGGCCAGCGAGGCCATACCGAGGTCCGAGCTGCGGATCACGGTGGCCCAGGGAAAGAGGTAGACCGCGTCAACTGCGAAGACAACGTACAGGAACGCATAGAGGAAGTAGCGGACATTGGTCTGCGCCCAGCCCTCGCCGACGGGGTCAACACCACACTCATAGGTCGTGAGCTTCGCCGCCGTGGGCGCACGTGGAGCGAGTATCAGACGGACTCCCATCGCTGCGGCGAAGAGGAACGCGCCTGCCAAAACGACTCCAGCAACAGTCAGATATGGGGACACGCGGGACAGCCTAGTCAGTGGCAGCCGGTAATTCTTCGGGAGGTCCCGCGCTCGCCGGAGCAACCGACACGCGCGTCCCGTTCGGTCAAGCCGCCGCGCCAGCGTTCGGTGCGCGAGGTAACATCTATAGAATCCCCGACGTCCACAGGGACGTATTGGGACATCCAAGAAATCTGGTGGGAACGCACGCATGAGTATCAAGCGAGTTGAGCGCATTGACAGCGTAGTCATTCGTTTCGCAGGAGACTCCGGTGATGGCATGCAGCTCACGGGAGACCGTTTCACCTCAGAAACCGCGGCGCTTGGCAATGACCTGTCGACCCTGCCCAACTACCCCGCGGAGATCCGGGCACCTCAGGGCACGCTGCTGGGCGTCTCGAGCTTCCAACTACATTTCGCAGACCATAACGTCCTGACCCCTGGCGACGCACCTGACGTCCTGGTGGCGATGAACCCGGCCGCGCTCAAGGCCAACCTGGGCGATCTGCCCCGCGGGGGCACGATCATCGTCAACACCGATGAGTTCACCAAGCGCAACTTGGGCAAGGTCGACTACGAGGTGTCTCCGGTGGAGGATGGCAGCCTGGACGCCTTCCACGTGCACCCGCTCAACCTGACTTCGCTGACCGTCGACGCGCTCGCCGACTTCCCCCTGTCCCGCAAGGACAAGGAGCGATCCAAGAACATGTTCGCACTGGGCCTGCTGTCGTGGCTGTACACCCGCCCGACGGCAGGAACCGAGCAGTTCCTGAAGAGCAAGTTCGGGTCCAAGCCGGACATTCTCGAGGCCAACCTCGCGGCCCTGCACGCGGGCTTCAACTACGGCGAGACCACTGAGGACTTTGCCGTCACCTACGAGATCGCCCCCGCCGAGATGCGGGCCGGCACCTACCGCAACATCACCGGCAACACCGCCGTCTCCTACGGCCTGGTGGCAGCAGCACACCTCAGCGGTTTGCGGCTGGTCCTGGGCGCCTACCCCATCACCCCGGCAACGGACATCCTGCACACGCTTTCGAAGCTGAAGCGGTACGGCGTCACCACCATGCAGGTCGAGGACGAGATCGCCGCCGTGGGCGCCATGATCGGAGCCTCCTACGGAGGTGCGCTGGGCGTCACCCCAACCTCGGGTCCCGGTGTTGCACTCAAGTCCGAGGCGATTGGCCTGGCGGTGACCATGGAACTGCCCTTGATCATTATCGATGTCCAGCGTGGTGGCCCCTCAACGGGTCTGCCGACCAAGACCGAGCAGTCCGACCTGCTGCAGGCGATGTTCGGGCGCAACGGCGAGTCCCCTGTCCCTGTCGTCGCGCCCCAGTCCCCGGGCGACTGCTTCGACGCCGCACTGGAAGCGGTCCGGATCGCCACGACCTACCGGACACCGGTGTTCTTGCTCTCGGACGGCTACCTCGCCAACGGCTCGGAGCCTTGGTGCATCCCCGACGTCGCCAGTCTGCCCCACAGCGAGATCAAGTTCGCCACGGAGCCCAATGACGTTGATGCCAATGGCGACTGGGTCTTCCACCCGTTCCTGCGGGACCCCAAGACCCTAGCTCGGCCATGGGCTGTCCCGGGCACCCCCGGCCTGGAGCACCGCATCGGAGGCATCGAGAAGGCCGACGTCACCGGCGACCTCTCCTACGACCCCGACAACCACGACAAGATGACGCGGCTGCGCCAGGCCAAGATCGATGGCATCGCCAAGAGCATCCCGGACCTGGTGGCGGACGATCCGTCCGGCGACGCCGACGTCCTGATCCTGGGCTGGGGGTCGACTTACGGACCGATCGCGGAAGCCACCCGGTTGGCGCGTAACAACGGTGTCAATGTCGCACGCGCCCATATCCGCCACCTCAACCCCTTTCCGCCCAACCTCGGGGAGCTGCTGCGCAGGTACGAGCGGGTGATCGTGCCGGAGATGAACCTGGGCCAGCTTGCCCTTTTGCTGCGGGCCAAGTATCTCGTGGACGTGCAGTCCTACACACAGGTGCGCGGGTTGCCATTCACCTCCATCGAGCTTGCGACCCTCCTGACCGAGGCCAAAGCCAACCTGAGCGGAGTCACCCGATGACCAACGTCGACCTCGGTATGCCAGGTGCTGGAACCCTCGGGGTGCCACATCTCATGCAGGACGAACCCAGACAGAACAAGAAGGACTTCGCCAGCGACCAGGAGCCCCGCTGGTGCGCCGGTTGCGGTGACTACTCGATCCTCGCGGCGGTCCAGGGATTCCTGCCCGAGCTCGGCCTCAAGCGCGAGAACATCGTCTTCGTCTCCGGCATCGGATGCTCCTCGCGCTTCCCCTTCTACCTCAACACGTACGGCATGCACTCGATCCACGGTCGTGCGCCGGCCATTGCGACCGGTCTGGCGACGGCACGAGGTGACCTGTCGGTGTGGGTCGTCACGGGCGATGGTGATGCGCTGTCGATCGGCGGCAACCACCTGATCCATGCGATGCGGCGCAACGTCAACCTCAAGATCCTGTTGTTCAACAACAGGATCTACGGCCTGACCAAGGGTCAGTACTCCCCCACCTCCGAGTTCGGCAAACTCACCAAGTCGTCTCCGTTCGGCTCGGTCGACAGACCCTTCAACCCTGCTTCACTGGCCCTCGGAGCCGAGGCCACCTTCGTGGCTCGCACGATGGACACAGACCGCAAGCACCTCACGTCTGTGCTTCGAGCGGCTGCCGAACATCGCGGCACGGCGCTGGTGGAGATCTACCAGAACTGTCCCATCTTCAACGACGGTGCCTTCGAGCTGATGAAGGACCGCGACCAGGCCGAGGCCCGGGTCGTCCATCTCATCGACGGTGAGCCAGTGCGCGTGGGGGCCGACCAGTTCATTGCCCGCGGAGACTCCGGCGAGCTGAGGGTTGTGGCTGCCGAGGGCGCCGACATGTCCCGCGTCGTCATTCACGACGCTGGCGCAGATGACCCGTCGATCGCGTTCCAACTGTCCCGGCTCGAGGATCCAGCGATGGCCCACATGCCGATGGGCATCTTCCGCAACGTCTCGAGGCCGACCTACGACGACCTCGTGCGCGCCCAGATCGATGACGCCGTCAGCACCGCCGGCGGCAAGGCGACCGACACCGACCTGGCCACGCTGCTTCACGGCAAGGACACCTGGAACGTCGGCGATTGATAGGTAGCTCCACTGCTACTCCCCAGGACGCACGAAACGGCACCATCTACGGCGCTGTTGCCTACGCGATCTGGGGGGTGTTCCCCTTATACTTCGATTTGCTGGCACCTGCCGGCACTTGGGAGATCCTGTCCCACCGCATCGTGTGGACCCTGCTCTTGTGCGGGTCAGTACTTGCCGTCCGCCGCGATTTCGGCTGGTGCCGTTCGGTGTTCGTCAACCCGCGGATGCTCGGCGCAGTCACCTTGGCCGGGGTGTTGCTGGCCGTCAACTGGTCTATCTATGTAGCGGCGGTGGTGGCTCACCACGTAACCGAGGCGTCCTTGGGCTACTTCCTGAACCCGATCGTGACCGTGGCGATCGGCGTCCTGGTCCTGCGCGAGAGACTCCGCCGGCTGCAGTGGGTGGCCGTAGCGATCGGGCTCACCGCCGGGATCTACCTCACGATCGACTTCGGGCGCCCTCCGTGGATCGCGCTGGGCCTGGCCTTCTCGTTCGCTCTCTACGGCCTGATGAAGAAGCGGCTGGGCACCTCGCTGGGCGCCTTGCAGAGCCTGACCGCCGAGACTGCAGTATTGGTGCCGGTAGCTATCGCTGTTCTCGTCTGGGTCGGCCTGCGGGGCGAGACCACTTTCACGGTGGACTCGCCTGCCCATCCCCTGCTCCTGGCCTCGTCCGGCCTGGCGACCGCCGCGCCACTGGTCTTGTTCGGTGCCGCAGCCCGGCGGGTCCCACTTGTGACGATCGGCCTCCTGCAGTTCGTCACCCCGGTCCTGCAGTTGCTCTGTGGTGTTCTGCTCCTGGGCGAGACCATGGGTACCAGCCGCTGGATCGGCTTCGCCATCGTGTGGGTTGCGCTGCTGGTGCTGACCTTTGACTCGATCCAATCCGTTCGCACCCGTCGCCGTCTGGCGGAGGCAGCAGAGTGCGCCGCAGTCTGAGCCATCGGTTGGCCCTGAGCCAAGCCAACGATGGTCCCGGTCTAACCAGCGCGGTTGGCCACGCTCCCGACCAGGTCCGACAAGGCGGTGACGGAGTCGCGTGCCACGGAGTGAGCCGAGAGCCGGCCTGCGAGCGGAGCAAGAAGCTTCTGCGCTTCCAGGGCCACCGTATTGGTCCGCTCACGTGCCTCGCCCATGGCAGGGTGGGCTCGCAGCAGGCCGAGGGCCTCCGCGTGCAGGTGATCGTCGCGAAGGTCGGCGTTGAGCAGGTGCTTGAGTCGATCGTCGGCAGGATCGTTTGACTGGCGTACCAGGAGCACCGGAAGGGTTGCCACTCCCTCGCGTAGGTCCGTGCCGGGTTCCTTGCCGGAGTCCCCGGACAGCGAAGAGATGTCGAGCAGGTCGTCGGCGAGCTGAAAAGCGACACCAAGGCGCTCGCCATAGCGGCGCATGATGTCGACTGTCTCAGGCGGGCAGCCGCTGAACATCGCGCCATAGCGGGCGGCCGTCGCGATGAGCACTCCGGTCTTGTCCGCCAGCACGCCAAGATAGTAGTCGATCGGGTCAACATCGTGCGGCGCCGGACGGGCATCGCGAATCTGCCCCGAGCACAGTCGCACGAAGGTCTGGGCCTGGATCTTGACGGCCTCTGGCCCCAGCCCTGCGACGAGCTCGGAGGCCTTACCGAAGAGCAGGTCGCCGACCAGGATCGCCTCGGAGTTGCCGTATCGCGCATTGGCGCTCACCACGCCACGGCGCAGGTCGGCCTCGTCCATCACGTCGTCGTGATACAGCGAGGCGAGGTGGGTCAACTCGACGCCGGTCGCCGCCGTGACCACGTTATCGTTGATCCCCTCGCCGAGCTCGGCAGCAAGCAGGGTGAGCATGGGTCGGAACCGTTTGCCCCCGGCCTCGGACAAATGCATGGATGCCTGGGCGATGAAGGGGTCCTCGTGGTCGACGACGCTGCGCAGCAGCCCATCGACGGCCGCCAGTCCGCCCAACAACCGTTCGGCCAGCTCTGGCGACATGGTGGGCAACGCCAGAGTGGGAAGCGCATCAGTCACCGAAGGAACAATGATGAACGGGACGCGAGGTCCAACAGCGGACCCGGGACAACACCGAGCACCAGCGTCATCAGGACACCAATCGAGACCGCCGCTGCGGTCAGGACGGAAGGCGAGACCACCCGGACCGAGTCGCCGGCCGGTTCGGAGAAGTACATCAGCACGACCACCCGGACGTAGACGAAGGCGGCGATGGCGCTGGCCAGCACACCGATGACTGCCAGGGGTGTCGCACCGTGCCCGATCGCAGCCGAGAACACAGCGAACTTGGCCGTGAAGCCCGACGTCAGCGGGATACCAGCGAAAGCCAGGAGAAGGAAGGCGAAGGCTCCGGCGGCGACAGGGTGGTTCTTGCCCAACCCGGCCCACTGCGACAGATGGGTGGCTTCTGAGCCACCATCACGGACCAGCGACACTATCGCGAAGGCCGCGATCGTGCTGAAGCCGTAAGCCACAACGTAGAACATGACCGAGGAGATGCCAACCCTGTCGAAGGCCAGCAGTCCGGTCATGACAAACCCGGCATGCGCGATCGACGAGTAGGCCAAGAGTCGCTTGATATCGGTCTGGGTAACCGAGAGAACAGCCCCGACGAGCATGGTCAGGATGGCGACAGCCCATAGCGCCGGCGACCAGTCCCAGCGACTATCCGCAACTCCGACATAGATGAAACGCAGGATCGCGCCAAACGCGGCAACCTTGGTGCAGGCAGCCATGAAGCCGGTGACCGGGGTGGGTGCCCCCTGGTAGACGTCCGGGATCCACGAGTGGAACGGCACGGCACCGAGCTTGAAGAGAAGCCCGACCAGCACGAGCAGTACGCCGGGGACCAGCAGGCCGTCCATACCGGTCTGTGTGCTGATGGCCTTGGCGATGACGGAGAGGTCCATGGAGCCGGAGTAGCCAAAGAGCAGAGCCGACCCGAACAGGAAGAAGGCCGACGAGAAGCCACCCAGCAGGAAGTACTTCAGTGACGCTTCCTGGGAGAGCAGGCGGCGGCGGCTGGCCAGTCCGGAGAGGATGTACAGCGGTAGCGAGAGGACCTCCAGCGCCACAAACATCGTCAACAGGTCGCCCGAAGCCAGGAAGAGCAACATGCCCCCGATCGTGAACATCGTCAGGGGAAAGACCTCGGTCGTGGTCGCACCGGCCCGCACCGCAGCGCTCTCCTGGGCCGAACCGGGCGTCGACGCCCCTTGGGCGGTGAACGCATCGGCGCCAACCCCGTCGATACGCTCGGCCATCGCGAGCACGCTGAGGACGGACAGCGCCAGAATCGTGCCCTGTAGGAAAAGCGCCGGGCCGTCAATGACCACGGCGCCTGCCAGGGTGCTCCCTTGGTGCCCCACACCCAGGACTACCGCGACCAGCGCGATGATCAGGCCAAGGAGCGAAACGCCCACCTGCATGGCGTAGCGCGAGGACCTGGGTGCGAAAGCCTCCACCAGGACACCGATCATGGCCGCACCGAAGACGACCAACATCGGCAGGACCGCGCCGTAGTTGATCTTCGTGGCGGCGAACACCGTGGTCAGCCCGGGCAGGGAGGCGATCATTTGACAGCTCCTTCAGCGGTGCCGGAGTTGGTCGGCGCAGGGTCCGTGACACCGACATAGGTCAGGGTCCTGGCGACAGCGGGGTTGATCACATCAAGCACCGGCTTGGGGTAGAAACCCAGGACGAGGAAGGCGGCGATCAACGGGGCAACGACCCACTTCTCGCGGTGGGACAGATCGGGGGTGCCGGCCGCCGACTCCGGCTTGGGTCCGGTCATCATCTTCTGGTACATGAGCAGGACGTACAGCGCCGCCAAGATGATGCCGACAGTGGCCAGGACCGCAGCGATCGGGTAGCGCTGGAACGTACCCACCAGAACAAGGAACTCCGAGATGAAGGAGTTCAAGCCCGGCAGTGCCAGAGCGGACATGCCGGAGAACAGGAAGACGCCGGCGAGCACCGGGGTCACTCGCTGCCACCCCCCGTAGTCCGGGATGCGCTTGCTTCCGCGACGCCTGATGAGCATCGCCGCTACCAGGAACAACGCCGCCGTGGTGAAACCGTGGTTGACCATGTACAGCGTCGAGCCGGCGGTGCCGACGGAGGTCATGGCGAAGATGCCGAGCACGATGAAGCCGAAGTGGCTGACCGACGTGTAGGCGATCAGTCGCATGATGTCGGTCTGGCCGATCGCGAGCAGGGCTCCGTACAGGACCGAGATGACCGCCAGCACGATGATCGCGGGGGTGGCCCATTTGCTGGCCTCCGGGAACATCTGCAGACAGAAGCGGATCATCCCATAGGTGCCGACCTTGTCGAGCACGCCCACCAGGAGCACCGCCGTAGCTGGCCGCGCCTCTGTGGCCGCATCCGGGAGCCAGGTGTGAACCGGCCACATCGGTGCCTTGATGGCGAAGGCGAAGAAGAAGCCCAGGAACATCAGTCGACCGGCCGTCTGGCCGATATTGAGACCGGTCAGGTTCTGGACGAGGAAGCCCTGCGCACCACCAGGACCGTAGTGGTAGAGCGCGATGACTGCGACCAGCATGACCAGCCCGCCGAGCAGGGAGTACAGCAAGAACTTGACCGCGGCGTACTGGCGGCGGGCGCCACCGAAGGAGCCGATCAGGAAGTAGACCGGGATCAGCATCGCTTCAAAGAAGACGTAGAACAAGAACACGTCGGTCGCAGCGAAGACACCGATCATGAAGGTCTCCAGGACCAGCATGAGCGCGAAGTAGGTTTGCTGGCGTTTCCCGGCCTCAGGCACGTCATGCCAGGCAGCCAGCAGGCAGACCGGGACCAGGATCGTGGACATCACGATCAGGACGAGCGCGACGCCGTCCACGCCCACGGCGTAGCTCACGCCGAACGCCCTGATCCAGGGGTGCAGCTCCGAGAGCTGGAACTGCTGGGTGGAGGCCGTGTTGAACTGCAGGGCTGCGGCGATGGTGAACAGCAGCGCGACGACAGAGAATGCGAGTGCGATCTGTCTGGCCCTGGCGGCCAGGCTCGCGGGCAGGAAGGCGACGACGAGCGCGCCGACCAGTGGAATCAGGCCGGTCGTGGTCAGCCACGGAAAGTTGGACATCACTGCACCACCCACACGGCACCGAGGATCACGACGACGCCAGCGAGCATCGTCAGGGCATACGAACGCACGAAGCCGTTCTGAACTCGGCGGACCCGCGCCGAGGTACCGCCGATCAGAGCAGCCAGACCGCCGACAGCCCCGTCAACACCCTTGTTGTCGAAGAAGACCAGCGAACGAGTCAGGTGCAGGCCCGGACGCATCAACAAGGCCTCGTTGACGTCGTCCTGGTAGAGGTCCCTGCGTGCAGCACGTGTCAGTAGCGAGCCCACCGGAGCAACCGCAGGAACTTGGTCACGCCAGTAGCGCAGCCCGGCCAGGGCCACACCTGCGGCGACGACCAGCAGAGTCATCGTGATCAGCACCGGAACGGCAACCACCGGCTCACCCTCTGTGTGAGCACCGAAGACCGGCTCGAGCCAAGCCTGGATGCCATTGGTCGGGCCGAGGATCAGACCCAGGAAGGCCGAACCGACGGCCAGGATGATCATCGGGATGGTCATCCGCCTGGGAGACTCGTGCGGATGGGCTTCCTTGGGCCAACGTTTCTTGCCCTGAAAGGTCATGAAGAACAGACGCGACATGTAGAAGGCGGTAACCCCCGCGCCGATCAGCGCGGCAGAGCCGAAGACCCACGGCCGCCAGCCTTCGCCGATGAACGCGGCCTCGATGATCTTGTCCTTGGACCAGTAGCCCGAGAACGGGAACACGCCCAGGATCGCCAGCCAGCCGATACCGAAGGTGATCCAGGTAATCCTCATCACACCGGACAGGTTGCCGAAACGGCGCATGTCGACCTGGTCGTCCATGCCATGCATGACCGAACCGGCGCCGAGGAACATCCCGGCCTTGAAGAAGCCGTGGTTGAGCAGGTGGAAGATCGCGAAGACGTAGCCAACCGGACCAAGGCCCGCGGCAAGCATCATGTAACCGATCTGGCTCATCGTCGAGGCTGCCAGCACCTTCTTGATGTCGTCCTTGGCGCAACCGACGATCGCCCCGAATATCAAGGTGATCGCACCGACGATGACCACGAAGGTCTGCGCCGTGGGCGAGCCCTCGAAGATCGCGTGGCTGCGCACGACCAGGTAGACGCCAGCGGTGACCATCGTCGCAGCGTGGATGAGCGCGGATACCGGCGTCGGACCGGCCATCGCGTCCCCGAGCCAGCTCTGCAGCGGGAACTGCGCCGACTTGCCACAGGCCCCGAGCAGCAACATCAGGCCGATCGCCGTGAGCGCGCCCTTGTTCGCACCGGCGATCCCGGCGTCGACCCCGGCAAAGCTCACGGAGCCGAAGGTGACAAACATGAGCATGATCGCCACGGACACCCCGAAGTCGCCGAAGCGGTTGGCCACGAACGCCTTGTTGGCCGCGGAGGCGTTGGCCGGGATCTGGTTCCAGAAACCGATGAGCAGGTAGGACGCAAGACCCACACCCTCCCAGCCCACGTACAGCAGGAGGTAGGAGTTGGCCAGGACCAGCAGGAGCATCGCGGCGATGAACAGGTTGAGGTAGCCAAAGAACCTGCGCCGGTCAGGATCGTGCTCCATGTAGGCCAGCGAGTAGACCAAGATCAGCGAGCCGACGAAGGTGACGAGCAGCACGAAGGCCATGGACAGCGGGTCGATCAGCATGCCGGCGTCGACCTGGAAGCTCCCGGCGGGGATCCATTTGTACAGGAAGAGGTTCTCTGCCCGCTGCCCGCTTGATCGGCCCAGCATCGACAGGAAGATCACCGTCCCGAGGCCGAAGCTGGCCCATGACAGCGCCGTTGCCAGAACCGGTCCGAACCGGTTCGTACGCCGCCCCCCGAACAGCAGGATGGCCGCACCCAGCACAGGGAAGGCGACGAGCAGCCAGGCCAGGGTTGTCACACCCGAAGCAGGTTGTACGGCTTGTGCGCTCGCCAGTTGGCCAAGATGAGCAGCCGAAAGTTGCACCAGATGCATGTTTGTGCCCCTTACAGCTTCAACAGGTTGGCGTCGTCGACCGAAGCCGACCGACGGGCACGAAAGATCGACATGATGATGGCCAGCCCGACGACAACCTCAGCCGCAGCTACGACCATGACGAAAAGGGCGATCACCTGACCGTCCAGGGAGCCGCGCATGCGTGCGAAGGTCACGAAGGCCAGGTTGGTCGCGTTGAGCATCAGCTCGACGCCCATGAAGACCACGATGGCGTTGCGCCGAACCAGCACCGTGGCGCCGCCGATCGCGAACAGCACCGTCGAGAGGTAGATGTAGTTGACCAGGCTCATCGGTTCATCCCTTCCTCGATGTCCCGCGCGATCGCTCGCTCGACCCCGGCGAACTCCTCCGGGCTGGTGACCTGCTCGCGCGCGGTGAGTACCCGCGACACGGACACCTCACTAGGGGTTCCGTCAGGCAGCAAGGCCGGGGTGTCGACCGCGTTACGGCGGGCATAGACCCCGGGAGCCGGCAGCCCGGCCAGGTTCTTGCCCAGCCGGAAACGTCGCTCGGACCACTGACGCTGGGTCGGGCGTGGGGTGAGTCTCTCCCGGTGAGCCAGGACCATGGCACCTAGGGCAGCGGTGATGAGCAGCGCGCTGGTGACCTCAAAGGTCCACACGTACTTGCCGAAGATGAGGCTGGCCATACCGGTGATGTTGCCGTCAGCATTGGCCTGCTGGAGGCCGACGGGACTGGAGAATGTCACTGAGCCGATCGCGGCTATAAGCACCACCGCCAGGCCCACAGCAAGCAGTAGCCCGGCGACCTTCTGGCCTCTGATGGTCTCCACCAGGGAGTCCGACGAGTCGACCCCGACCAGCATCAGCACGAACAGGAACAGCATCATGACCGCACCCGTGTAGACGAATATCTGCACGATCCCGAGGAAGTCGGCGTTCTGGGCGATATAGAAGACGCCGAGGTTGATCATGACCAGCGCCATGCCCAGGGCGACGTGCACAGCCTTCTTGACAAACAGCAGGCCGAGGGCACCCAGCACACTGATCGGGGCCAGAACCCAGAAGAGGACTGCTTCACCACCGCTGGTCATCGGGCACTCGCCTCTGCTGATTTGGCAGCGGCGCCGGTTGACGCAGCGGCCCCTGAGAGCTCGGCCTCTCGCGCGTCGGCCCACTCACGCTGCTCAGGCGTGGCCTGGGTGACCTTGCCCTGGTAGTAGTCGCGCTCGGCCATGCCGGCCACCATCGGGTGCGGCGCGGAGACCATTCCTTCCTGGACGGGTGCCAGCAGCTGGTGCTTCTCGAAGATCAGCTTGCCGCGACTGTCGTCAGCCAGCTCGTAGACGTTGGTCATCGTCAGGGCGCGGGTGGGACATGCCTCGATGCACAAGCCGCAGAAGATGCACCGCAGATAGTTGATCTGGTAGACGCTCCCGTACCGCTCACCAGGTGAGAATCGCCCGTGACCCCCGTCGCTGTCGTCGTTGTCGGCGCCCTCAACGTAGATGGCGTCCGCCGGACAAGCCCAAGCGCACAGCTCGCAGCCGACGCACTTCTCCAGGCCGTCCGGATGCCGGTTGAGCTGGTGGCGACCGTGGTAACGCGGTTGGGTGGGACGCTTGACCTCTGGGTACTCCTCGGTCTCCAGCTTGCGAAACATCGTCGCAAAAGTGACGCCGAATCCGGCGACCTGCGGGAATAGTGTTGCCAGGAAACTTGCCTTCTCCCGGTCGTCAGCCACGGCTGTCCTCCTGATCGGTCAGTTCACGGTGGTCAGCGGAGCCGGCCAGGGATGGCGCACCTTGCAGGCGCGGCTCGCGCAGGCGCTGGCCGGGAAGCGGTGGGATCGGGTAGCCCCCTGCGAAAGGGTCAACCTCCTCGGGTGGCTCCACGATGACATTCGCAGCCTCACGCCTGCCCTCCCAGACCCAGGTGACGGGCAGGACAACAGCGGCGACCACGCCAACCACGATGATGGCTGCAGTCCCGGTGTTCGCACCGAAGAAGGCCAGCTGGGCACCGCGGATGAAGGCCACAGCGACGACCCAGACCAGGGTCACCGGAATGAGGAACTTCCAGCCGAAACGCATGAACTGGTCATAGCGGACCCGCGGCAGCGAGCCGCGCAGCCAGACGAAGAAGAACATGAAGCTCCAGAGCTTGATGACGAACCACAACAGCCCCCACCAGCCTTCGTTGAACATGCCGCCGTTGATCGCAGCGATGCCCGGAGGCGCCTGCCAGCCACCGAGGAACATGGTGGTCGCCAGGGCGGAGACGGTGAACATGTTGACGTACTCACCCAGGAAGAACATCGCGAACTTCAGCGAGCTGTACTCCGTGTGGAACCCACCGGTGAGCTCGCCCTCACCTTCTGCGAGGTCGAAGGGCAGCCGGTTGGTCTCCCCGACCATGGTCACCACGTACACCAGGAAGGAGGGGATCAACGAGACGACGAACCACAGGCTCTTCTGGGAAGCAACGATCTGTGAGGTCGACATCGAACCGCTGAACATGAAGACGGCCACCAGCGACAGGCCCATGGCGATCTCGTAGGAGATGATCTGGGCCGTGGAGCGCAGTCCACCCAGCAGCGGGTACGTGGAACCTGACGACCAGCCGGCCAGGATGATGCCGTAGACACCGACTCCGGCAACGGCAAGGACCAGCAGGACGGCGATGGGTGTGTCCGTCAGTTGCAGCGGTGTCCGGTGACCGAACATGCTGACCATCGGCCCCATCGGGATGATGGCGAAGGACACGAACGCCATGGCGCCGGCGATGACCGGGGCGAGCAGGAAGATCACCTTGTCGGCGTTCTTGGGGATCAGGTCTTCCTTGAGCGCCAGCTTGATCCCGTCCGCGAGGGTCTGCAGCAGGCCGAACGGACCGGTGCGGTTGGGCCCGGGGCGTTGCTGCATGCGGCCGATGACGCGGCGCTCGAACCAGATGACGAGCAGGGTGTTGATCATCAGGAAGACAAAGATCAGCAGGGCCTTGACCAGCGAGAGCCACCATGGGGTGTCGCTGAAGTCGGCTATCGGGTTGTCGATACTGGCAACCCCCGGCGCGATCGTGTGAGCGCCGGCCACCAGCGAAGAGATCAGGCTCATGCGACACCACCCTTGGCCAGGGAGACGGCGGTGCCGGCATCGACGTCCAGCGTCGAACGCACCGTGGATCCCGCAGAGTTGGTTGGCAGCCAGATGACGTCATCAGCCATGTCCCTGACTATGACCGGCACCGTCATGGCGCCCGCGCCTGTGCTGACTCGAACGGTGTCGCCCTCGGCAAGCCCGTGCGATGCAGCGGTCTTGGTGGAAAGCATCGCCTGGACCTTGGGTGCCGTGCCGGCCAGGAACGGCTCACCGTCCTGCATCCGGCCGGAGTCCAGCAGATGGTGCCACGTGGCCAGCACGACCTGACCTGCATGCGGTGACGGCACCTCGGTCGCCTCGACCGTCGGCGCAGCGGCCCGGCCCCCGGTCCACGGACCGAGGGCTCGCATGTCAGCGCGGGTGGCCGAAACGGTGCGGACTCCGAGGAACTCGCCCATTTCGGCGGCCAGCAGATCCACCACTCGGTGGTCGCTCATGGCATTGGTAGCCAGCGCCGTCTCGAAGGACCGGACCCGGCCCTCCCAGTTGACGAAGGTGCCGGCCTTTTCCTGATGGGCTGCCACAGGCAGGATCACGTCAGCGACATCGGTAACGGCGCTCTCGCGAAGCTCCAGGGAAACGACGAAGGCCCTGGTCAAGGCGTTGAGTACCTCCGCCGAACCGATGAGGTCTGCCGGGTCGATGCCGCCGACCAGCAGACCACCAAGCTCGCCGGCACTGGCCGCCGCGATGATGGCCGAGGTATCCCGGCCGACCTTTGCGGGCATTCCGACGACGTCCCACGCCGCACCGACCTCAGCCCGGGCCGCAGACTCGGTGACCGGGCGGCCGCCTGGCAGAAGGTTGGGCAGTGCGCCGCTCTCGAGGGCGCCACGCTCTCCGGCGCGCCGGGGAATCCACGCCAGCCGAGCTCCGGTCAAGGACGCCAGAGCCACGGCACCGGACAACCCGCCGGGCACCGTCGCGAGCCTCTCGCCCACCAGGATCAGGGCGCCTTGCGCCGCGAGGCCGGAACGCGCGGCGCCGATATCATCGGAGCTCGCCCCCTCTGAGACCGAACCATCGGCCAGCGACTGCAGGACCTGGGCCTCGGTGCCCGGTGAAGCCGTGATCAGGGTGCCACCGAGCTTGTCCAGGCCACGTGATGCCAGGGGGGCGACCGCGAATACAGCAGTGCCGTTCTTGCGAGCCGCCTTGCGCAGCCGCAGGAACACGATCGGCGACTCGTCCTCGGGTTCGAAGCCCACCAGTAGCACGGTCTTGGCAGCTTCGATATCGGCATAGGTCACGGACCCGCCGGTTCCCGCGGCAGCCGGGCCAGTGGCCACCACGTTGCTGGCCAGGAAATCGGCCTCCTCAACTGAGTGCGGTCGGGCGCGGAAGTCGATGTCGTTGGTCTGCAAGACAATTCGGGCGAACTTGCTGTAGGCGTAGGCGTCCTCGGCACTGACCCGACCGCCGACGAGCACACCGACACCCTTGGCGTTACGTGCTGCGAGCAACCCCTGGGCCGCGGCGTGGAGCGCCTCGGGCCAGGACGCGACCTGCAGGTTGCCATCCTCGTCACGTACGAGCGGCTCGGTGATGCGGTCAGTACCGTTGGCGTAGGTGAATGCCCAGCGACCTTTGTCGCAGTTCCACTCTTCGTTGACCGCCGGATCGTTGGCGGCCATCCTGCGCAGGACCGTGCCACGACGGTGATCTGTGCGGGTCGCACAACCGCTAGCGCAGTGCTCGCAGATGCTTGGGGTGGAGACGAGGTCGAACGGTCGGGCGCGGAAGCGGTACGCCGCCCCAGTCAGTGCGCCGACCGGGCAGATCTGGACGGTGTTGCCGGAGAAGTAGGACTCGAACGGCTTCTCCTGGTAGATACCGACCTGTTGCAGGGCGCCACGCTCGACCAGGGCGATGAACGGATCGCCGGCGATCTGGTCGGAGAAGCGTGTACAGCGTGCGCACAGGACACAGCGTTCACGATCCAGCAGCACCTGCGAGGAGATGTTGACTGGTTTGGGGTAGGTGCGCTTGATGTCCTCGAAGCGGCTCTTGGGCCGCCCATTGGACATGGCCTGGTTCTGCAGCGGGCACTCCCCACCCTTGTCGCAGACCGGGCAGTCCAGCGGGTGGTTGATCAGCAAGAACTCCATCTGGCCGTGCTGGGCTTTGTCGGCCATCGCCGAAGTCTGCTGGGACTTGACCTGCATTCCCTCACTGACTGTGGTGGTGCAGGAGGTCATGGGCTTGGGCATGGGTCGCAAGGACCCATCAGGGCCGGGCATCGCGACCTCGACCAGGCACTGACGGCAGGCACCCACGGGTTCCAGGAGGGGGTGGTCGCAGAAGCGCGGGATCTGGATGCCGATCTGTTCAGCAGCGCGGATCACCAGGGTGCCCTTGGGGACGGCGACACCGACGCCGTCGATGGTCAGGTTGATCAGGTTTGGCTTGGTCGCAACAGTCGTGGATGAGGTGACAGTCATGCGGAAACAGTCTCCTTCGCGAACAACATCGAGGCAGACGGTGGGAACAGCTCCGCAGCCGGGGTGTGCATGCCCGCCTCGAACTCCTCTCGGAAGTACTGCACCGCGGAAGTGATGCAGCTGGTCGCACCATCGCCGAGCGGGCAGAACGCGCGGCCGAGGATGTTGCCGCAGATGTCCAGGAGCTTGTCGACGTCGTCCTGCGTGCCCTCGCCGTGCTCAAGTCGTTCCATGATCTGCTTGAGCCAGAACGTACCTTCACGACACGGCGTGCACTTGCCGCAGGACTCGCCGGCGTAGAAGTCCGTCCAGCGCGACACCGCCCGGACCACCGACACCGTCTCGTCGAAGATCTGCAGGGCGCGCGTGCCGAGCATGGACCCGGCAGCCGCCACCGACTCGAAGTCCAGCGGCACGTCGAGGTGCTTGTCGGTGAACATGGGCGTGGACGACCCGCCAGGGGTCCAGAACTTCAGCCTCTTGGACGGATCACGCATCCCGCCGGCCATCTCCAACAGCTCGCGCAAGGTGATGCCAAGTGGCGCTTCGTACTGTCCCGGGTGGGCCACGTGGCCTGAGAGGCTGAAGATGCCGAAGCCGGTCGACTTCTCCGTGCCCATCTTGGCGAACCACTCGGCGCCCTCGAGCAATATCGGCGGGACGGACGCAATCGACTCGACGTTGTTGACGACAGTGGGCCGCGCGTAGAGGCCGGCAACGGCCGGGAACGGAGGCTTGAGTCGCGGTTGGCCGCGTCGACCCTCGAGGGAGTCCAGTAACGCGGTCTCCTCCCCGCAGATGTATGCCCCGGCACCAGCATGCACCGTGACGTTCAGGTTGAAGCCGCTCCCCAGGATGTTCTCGCCCAGGTAGCCTGCGGCGTAGGCCTCTTCGACCGCCCGTAACAACCGCCGGTAGACGTGGACAACCTCACCGCGCACGTAGATGAAGGCGTGGTCGCAGCCGATGGCGAACGACGTGATGGCCACACCTTCGATCAGGAACTGCGGGGCCGCCATCATCAAGGGGATGTCCTTGCAGGTACCAGGCTCAGACTCGTCGGCGTTGACCACCAGGTAGCGGGGGCCACCGTCAGGAGGAGGAAGGAACCCCCATTTCATCCCGGTCGGGAAACCCGCACCACCGCGACCACGCAGGCCGGAGTCCTTGGTCAGCTGTACGAGATCGGCCGGCGGCATCGTCAGTGCCTTCTTCAGTGCCTTGTACCCGTCGTGCTTCTCGTAGGTCGCCAACGTCCAGGACTGGGAGTCATCCCAGAACCTGGTGAGAATGGGGGTCAGCTGCGTGCTCACTTCGTCGTCTTCCCGTCCATTGCTTGCGTGGCCCGGGTGACCTTGCTGGCCTGAGCGGGCTGGCTGGCTTGGTTGGCCCGGGCGACGTTGAGCCCGGCCAGCGATGCCGGACCCGCGCCGATGCCTTCATCGGCAAGGCCGTCGTGGAAACCGGCCAACACCCGTGAAACCTCTTTGAAGCTGCAGACCCTGGACGCGCCGCGGGTGGGAGCCACCGGTGCACCGGAGCGCAGGTCGTCGACAAGAGCTTTGGTGGAGGTGGGCGTCTGGTTGTCGAAGAACTCCCAGTTGGCCATGACCACGGGGGCGTAGTCACACGCTGCGTTGCACTCGATCCGCTCCAGCGTGACCAGCCCGTCTGCTGTGGTCTCGTCGTGACCGATGCCCAGGTATTCGCTGACCGAGGCCCAGATCTCGTCGCCGCCCATGATCGCGCAGAGCGTGTTCGTGCAGACCCCGATCGTGTACTGACCGTTGGGGTGGCGCTTGTACTGCGTGTAGAAGGTCGCGACACCACTGACCTCGGCGCCAGTCAGCCCCAGCAGGTCGGCACACAGATCGATGCCCCGGGGCGAGACGTAGCCGTCCACGGACTGCACCAGGTGCAGCAGCGGGAGCAAAGCTGAGCGCTCCCGCGGATAGCGGGCGACAATCAGCGCGGCGTCAACCCGCAGAGCGGCCATGACGTCGTCCGGGTAGGGCTCGGTGTCCGGTAAAGGGACCACGCCGTAGTTCGGGTCACTGTCAGTGTTCATCAGCGGTCAACGCCTCCCATCACAGGGTCGATCGAGGCGACCGCCACGATGACGTCCCCCACCTGGCCGCCTTCGCAGACCGCAGCGACGGCCTGGAGGTTGTTGAAGGATGGGTCACGGAAGTGCGCACGGTAGGGGCGGGTGCCACCGTCGGAGACCACGTGCACCCCAAGCTCGCCCTTGGGCGACTCGATGGCGACGTAGGCCTGGCCGGGTGGGACGTGGAAGCCCTCGGTCACCAGCTTGAAGTGGTGGATAAGCGACTCCATCGAGGTGCCCATGATCTCGCGGATGTGGTCCAGGCTGTTGCCCATCCCATCGCTGCCGATGGCCAGCTGGGCCGGCCACGCGATCTTCTTGTCCTGGACCATGACCGGGCTCTGGCTCGACTGGGCACCCTGCAGCTTGGCCACGGCCTGCTCGACGATCTTGAGTGACTCGTACATCTCGTCGATGCGGACCCGGAGTCGGCCATATGCGTCACAGGTATCGCGCACCGGCACCTCGAACTCGTAGTCCTCGTAGCCGCAGTAAGGGTTGGACTTGCGCAGGTCGTGCGGCAGGCCGGTCGAGCGCAGCATCGGTCCTGTGATGCCCAGGGCCATACAGCCGGTGAGATCGAGGTAACCGACATTGACCATGCGACCCTTGACCAGAGGGTTCTCGTTGAGCAGCCGTTCAAGCTCACCGATGCCGCGACGGATCAGCGGCAGGGCTTCGCGGATCTTGTCGACAGCTCCCCGCGGCAGGTCCTGCACCACACCACCCGGGCGGATGTAGGCATGGTTCATCCGCAGGCCGGTGATCATCTCGAAGATGGTCAGGATGCGCTCCCGCTCACGGAAGCCGATCGTCATGATGGTGGTTGCGCCCATCTCCATACCACCGGTGGCCAGGCAGACGAGGTGGGATCCGACGCGGTTCAGCTCCATCATCAGCACCCGGATGGTGCTCGCGCGCTCGGGTATCTGGTCCGTGATGCCGAGCAGCTTCTCGACCCCCAGGCAGTAAGCCGTCTCGTTGAACAGCGGAGCGAGGTAGTCCATCCGGGTGCAGAACGTGACGCCCTGGGTCCAGTTGCGGAACTCCATGTTCTTCTCGATGCCCGTGTGCAGGTAGCCGATGCCTGCCCGGGCCTCGGTCACGGACTCTCCATCGAGCTCGAGGATGAGGCGCAGAACGCCGTGCGTCGAGGGGTGCTGAGGGCCCATGTTGACAACGATCCGCTCCTCATGGAGGGCAGATGCCTCATCGACGATGGTGTCCCAGTCGCCGCCGATCACGTTGTAGACGCGGGCGCCCTCGGCGTCCTTGGCGTCGGCCACCGAGGTGGCATAGATGTCGCGGTTTTGTTCAGTCATGACTTGCACGAGCCCATCAGTTGTACGACCTACGCTGGTCCGGCGGCGGGATGGTGGCGCCCTTGTACTCCACCGGAATGCCACCCAGGGGATAGTCCTTGCGCTGCGGATGACCTGGCCAGTCGTCCGGCATGAGGATTCGGGTCAACGCGGGGTGAGCGTCGAACTCGATGCCGAACATGTCCCAGGTCTCGCGCTCGTGCCAGTCGTTGGCCGGGTATACCTCAACGATCGAGGGGATGTGGGGGTCAGTGTCGGGGCAGGTGACCTCGAGACGAATCTGCCTGCCGCCGTTGGTGATCGAACGCAGGTGGTAGACAGCGTGCAACTCGCGGCCGGCCTCGTGCGGGTAGTGGACACCGGAGACGCCGGCACACATCTCGAAGCGCAGCGAGGGGTCGTCGCGTAGCGCGCGGGCCACACTTACCAGATGCTCGCGGGCGACGAAGAGGGTCATCTCACCTCGGTCGATCACGACCCGCTCGATGGCCTGCCCGTATGACGCGCTGCCGCCGACAAGGGCACGCTCCAGACGGTCGGCGATCTCGTCGTAGTACCCGCCGTAGGGACGCACGGCCGCAGCCGGGAAGAGCACGGGCGCCACCAGGCCGCCATACCCGCTGGTATCTCCGCCGTCGGTGACACCGAACATCCCCTGTCGCGAGCTGATGACCACGGGCTCAGGATTCGTCCCGGGGGCCGCCGGGAGATTGTCTCCTGCGTCGCTCATGCCAGGAGACCCTTCATGTCGTGCGTGGGTGTGGCGGCCAGCGCTGCCGCCTCGGCCGCGTGGGCCGCGGCAACCCGGTTGACGCCGAGCGGGGTGTTCTGGATCTGCTCGTGCAACGTGATGATCGCGTTGAGCAGCATCTCTGGCCGTGGCGGACAGCCCGGCAGGTAGACATCCACCGGGATGATGTGGTCGACGCCCTGCACGATGGCGTAGTTGTTGAACATTCCGCCGGAGCTGGCGCAGACGCCCATCGAGATGACCCACTTGGGTTCGGGCATCTGGTCATAGACCTGCCGCACGACGGGAGCCATCTTCTGGCTGACCCGGCCGGCCACGATCATCAGGTCGGCCTGGCGCGGTGTGGCACTGAAGCGCTCCATGCCGAACCGGGCGATGTCGTAGTCAGGGGTGCCGACGGCCATCATCTCGATGGCGCAGCAGGCCAGACCGAACGTCGCCGGCCAGACCGAGCTCTTGCGCATGTAGCCGGCCAGCTGCTCGACCGTGGTCAGCAGAAAGCCGGCGGGAAGCTTCTCTTCGATACCCATCGCTCAGTCCCTCCTCAGTCCCACTCGAGCCCGCCACGACGCCACACATAGGCATACGCGACGAACACCGTCAGGATGAACAGCACCATCTCGACCAGTGCGAACAGGCCGAGACTGCGGAAGGCCACGGCGAACGGATACAGAAAAACGCTCTCGATGTCGAAGATGATGAAGAGCATCGCGGTCAGGTAGTACTTGACGGGGATCTTGCCGCCGCCGAGCGCCTGCGGCGTGGGCTCGATGCCGCATTCGTAGGCGTCGGACTTGGCCCGGTTGTACCGCTTGGGCCCCACTATCGCGCCAGTCGCGACGGACAGGACGGCAAAGCCAGCGCCGAGCGCGGCCAGGAACAACAGTGGAACGTACGGGTTCGTCATCGGGGCGCGCTCCCCTTCCGGTTGCTGGTGTGCTGAGTGGGTTCGGTCGGTTGCCAGAACGTGCCGACCTGCCACGAGACGTTCAGACCAGTCGCCGCCGGCACAATCCTAGAGGCGGCGCGAAAGCTCATGCGGCCGGGGCCATCTTCGAGAGTGCGTTGATCAGCCGGTCGCCTGCGTCGCCGCCGTGCGGCTCGGCCAGGTTGGCCATGATCTTGAGCAGGAACTTCATCATGGTGGTGTGTGGCAGGCCGTACTTCACGGCCAGACGCATGACCTCGGGGTTGCCGATCATCTTGGCGAATCCCCGGCCCAGCGTGTAGTAACCGCCGAGCGCGTCCTTCATCACCCGCGGGTAGGACTGCAGGACCTTCTCACGACCGGCGTCGCTCTGGCGGGCAAACGCCTGGGCGATCACCTCGGCGGCCAGATGACCAGACTCCATGGCGTAGGCGATGCCCTCTCCGTTGAACGGGTTGATCATGCCACCGGCATCACCAACCAGCAGGAGGCCACTGTCGTAGTGCGGCTGACGGTTGAAACCCATCGGCAGAGCGGCACCGCGGACCGGGCTGGTCATCGTCTCCTCGTTGAAGGTCCACTCAGGGGGCAGCGTGTCGACCCAGCGGCTGAGGATGTTCTTGTAGTCAACCTTGCCGAACGCAGCCGAGGTGTTGAGGATGCCCAGACCCACGTTGGAGGTGCCGTCCCCGACTCCGAAGATCCATCCGTAGCCGGGCAGGAGGACTCGCTTGCCCGTCTGAGAGTCGTTTGACCACAGCTCGAGCCAGGACTCGAGGTAGTCGTCGTTGTGGCGCGGACTCGAGTAGTAGGTGCGGACGGCAACACCCATCGGCCGGTCGTCGCGCTTGGGCCGGTTCATCGACATGCTGAGCCGGCTGGAGTTGCCATCAGCGGCGACAACCAGCGGAGCACGAAAGACAAGGTCCTGCCCGGTGGGGCGGCCTTCGGGGTCCATCGCCTTGGCACGCACACCAATGATGGCGCCGGTGCGCTCATCCAAGATCGGGTCGGTGACATTGGTGGACTCGCGCAGTCGCGCGCCGTGCCAGACAGCGTGCTTGGCCAGGATGTCGTCGAAGTCCTTACGGGTCCGCACCAGACCGTACGGCGGGAAGCTCGCCAAGTCCGGCCAGGGGAGCTCCAGCCGTACGCCGCCGCCGACGATACGCAGACCGTGGTTCTTGATCCAGCCGTCTTCGGCTGGCGTCGGGATGCCCAGGGTGATCAGCTCGCGTACGGCCCTGGGAGTCAGGCCGTCGCCGCAGACCTTCTCCCGCGGGAAGGCCGTCTTCTCCAACAGCAGCACGTCCAGCCCTGCCATCGCCAGGTATGCCGCAGTGGCCGATCCGCTGGGCCCGGCGCCCACGATGATGACGTCGGCGCTCTCAACATGCTGGGCGGACGAGGATGCAGCAGAGAGCGGCTGAACCGTTGCGGCGCTGGCGGCGCCAGCTGTGCTGTCTGTGATGGTGCTGTTGGTGCTGTGACTCACAGGAGGGGCCTCACCATGGGGTTTGTGCTGAACTGAGAACGGACGGCGCTTGTGAAGATTTTCACGAACTCGGAGACTCTACGCTTGACGGGACTCTCCCATCGTACTTAGGCATACCTGATCAGCCTCAGTCAGGACCCCGCGGACCAGATCAAGTCGTTGCCTGAGTCGTTGCCTGAGCCGTTGCCTGAGCCGTTGTTGGAGCCTTGGTGGCGCGGTGCAGGGCGACGATGCCTCCGGACAGGTTCCGCCACGCCACATCCTGCCATCCCGCTGCCGCGATCAGAGCCGCCATACCCGCCTGGTCAGGCCATGCCTGGATCGACTCTGCGAGATAGACGTAGGAGTCGGGGTTGGAGCTGACCTTGCGTGCGATCGACGGCAGCGAGCGCATCAGGTAGTTGGAGTACACCGTGCGGAACGCTGCGTTACTCGGGTGGCTGAACTCACAGATGACCAGCGAGCCCCCAGGCTTGGTGACCCGCAGGAACTCCGCCAGCGCTTCGCTGGTGCCCACGACATTGCGCAGCCCGAACGACATGGTAACGGCGTCGAAGGAGTCTGCGGCGAACGGCAGCCGCAGCGCATCAGCAGCCGTGAAGGCAAGGTCTGGTCGGCGCCGGTTGCCGACCCGCAGCATTCCCAGGGAGAAGTCGGCCGGCACGACGTTGACGCCGGCGTCTGCGAACGGCTCGCTACTGGTGCCGGTGCCTGCTGCGATATCAAGCACGATGTCACCGCGTTTGGCGCCCACAGTCGCACGCACGAGCCTGCGCCAGCGGCGGTCCTGGCCCAGAGACAGCACGTCGTTGGTCAAGTCGTACTTCGCGGCGACGCCATCGAACATCGCGGCGACGTCGCCTGGCTGCTTGTCGAGGTTGGCGCGGGTCATGGAACCATCTTCGCCGATCATCGGGCGCTTCACTCCAGCGGCGCCTGCACTTCTGCGCGATGCGGCCGTCGTAGGCTTGACGGTCGTGACCTCCTTGCCGCACCCCGAGCCGACTCGACCCGAGTCACCAGCTGCGCATGTCCCTACGCTGGTGGCCCGCACGGTCGCGATCGACGACCCGGGTGCCTTGCTGTCGTTGCTCCCCAAGACCAATGACCCCAAGCAGGTTTCGTCGTGGGTGCGCCACGGCGAGGGACTGGTCGGCTGGGGCCGGGCTCTTGAGCTCCGGGCCAGCGGCGCCGGCCGCTTTGCCGAGGCACAGGCTTGGTGGCGGTCGGTGGTGGACCACGCCGTCGTTCGCAACGACGTGCACCTGCCAGGCACCGGACCTGTCGCGTTCGGCTCGTTCTCGTTCTCCGCGGACTCCCCGGCGGGCGCGATGCTCGTGGTGCCTGAAGTCCTAGTGGGCAATCGGGGTTCACGATGGTGGATGACGACGATCGGAGTCGACTCGCACCTGCCGGCCAGCCTCGCCCTGTCAGTGGCTTCGCCCCCTGTCGCGCCCGCGAACGTCACGTTCGCCGACGGCGCCCTCTCGGGAGCGCAGTGGTCAACGGTCGTTGCCAGCGCCGTGGGACGCATCAACGCCGGCGAGATGGACAAGGTGGTTCTGGCGCGCGACCTCGCGGTGAACGCCAGCTCCGGGATCGACCCCCGCTGGCTCCTGCAACGTCTGGCCGAGCGCTACGAGACCACCTGGGTGTTCGCGGTCGACGGGCTGCTGGGTGCCACCCCGGAGCTGCTTGTGAGACTGGAGAAGGGCCTGGTCACCTCGCGGGTCCTGGCCGGGACCATCCGTCGCACCGGCGACGACGAGCATGACCTCGCTCTGGCCGCTTCCCTGGCCCGATCCTCAAAGGACCTCGAGGAGCACGAGTACGCCGTTCGCTCCGTAGCCGAGGCGCTGGCGCCGCACTGTTCGTCGATCAACGTGCCCGAGTCGCCGTTCGTCCTGCACCTGTCCAACGTCATGCATCTGGCGACGGATGTTGCCGGGGTGCTGACGGACGGCGCGACCTCGTTGACCCTTGCCGCTTCGCTGCACCCGTCGGCCGCCGTCTGCGGGACGCCGACACCCGTCGCCCACGCGGCGATCCTCGAACTCGAACAGATGGACCGCGGACGCTATGCAGGCCCGGTTGGCTGGGTGGACTCTGCGGGGGACGGTGAGTGGGGAATCGCCTTGCGTTGTGGGGCATATGACGGCGCAGACGCGAGTCAGATACGGCTGTTCGCCGGCTGTGGCATCGTCGCCGGCTCCGACCCCGACTCAGAGCTCGCGGAGTCCGACGCCAAGTTCGTGCCCATGAGGGATGCCCTGACCGCCGACTGAACCGGCAATGCAGTTGCGCTCGTATGCCGCGCCAGCAAGGCTCGCCACATGAGCATCTCGATCGTGCCCCTGACTGCCAAGGACCGGCAGCGGCTGCTCGCTGTCGACCTGGCTGCTTTCTTCTTCGACCCGAGCGCGTATCCAGCCGACATTGTCACCAGCCACTTCGACTGGGCACGCACCTTCGGCGCCACCGGCGAGGGTTCGGATGAGCTGGCAGGTGTCTACACGTCATACGACATGGCGGTGACGGCCCCCGGGCCGGGTGACACCCTGAACGTGGTGCCGATGGCAGGGTTGTCATGGGTGTCGGTGCACCCCGATCATCGTCGCCGCGGCGTGCTGCGCCAAATGATCACCCATCATTTCTGGCAACTGCACGAGCAGGGTGTCGCCCTGAGCGGGTTGCATGCAGCCGAGGTGCTGATCTATGGCCGCTTCGGCTACGAGATCAGCTCGGTCGAACTGGAGCTCAAGCTCGAACGGGGCACGGTCTTCACCGCGCCGTTGCTGGAGGATGCGGCCGGACGGATCACGACCCGGTTCGTCGCAGCAGACTCCGACGACGCAGCCCGGGTCGTCCATGACCTCCATCTCCGTTGCGCCCGAGACACGTTGGGCGCGGTGAGCCGGCCGCAGCGAATGGCCCGGCCGCTCTTGGTGGACCTGCCACTGACCCGTCAGGGACGCGAGCCGTGGCAGGTGCTCCTTGCCCGCGTCGATGGACATCCGACGGGCTATGCGGTGTTCAGTCGCGAAGGCAAGTGGGAGGACTGGCGGGCCAAGGGAGGAGTCACCGTCCGAGAGCTGGCGTCTGCCGATCCTGCAACGCTGCTGGCCCTGGCCCGCCGACTCGTGGACTTCGACCTCACCGCATCGATCACGATCGGCGGCGGCGCGGCCGACGATCCCCTGCTGTGGTGGGCAGGCGGTCCTCGGGCGATGGGCGTCAAGGCATTCGACTCGCTGTGGCTTCGTCTGATCGACGTCGACGCGGCCCTGACCGCGCGCGGCTACTCCGGAGCCTGCGACCTCGTTCTGGATGTCGTGGACCCGGTATGCCCATGGAACCAGCGCGCCTGGCGGCTGACGGTTGACCGGGATGGGGTGGGCACGTGTGTGCCCACCTCAGATGACGCCGATCTGCGACTGCCCGTCCAAGCCCTGGGCGCTGCCTATCTGGGGTCCAGAAGCATTGCCGCCCAGGCACGTCAGGGTCTGGTCACCGAGCTCACGGCCGGCTCCGTGCGGATGCTCTCGCGGGCCATGAGCTGCGACCGCGAGCCCGTCGGAGCCATCGAGTTCTAGCGCAGGGCCTGTGCCGCCGCCGCTCGCAGCGCGGCGTGCAGATCCCGGTGCCCAGAACGCTCAACCAGAACCTCGACCACGCACAGACCATCGGGGTGCTGCCGCAGGACTGCGCGCAGGTCCGCCCGGGATGCGGCCAGCGTGTGCCTCACCCCGTGGGCACGGCAGATGTCGGCGATGGATGTACCCGTGGGCGTGCCGAAGACGCGTTCGAAATCCATTGCCCTGCTTGGCTCGCCGGGCTCCAAGAGGGTGAAGATGCCGCCCCCGTCGTCGTTGGTGACCACGATGGTCAGGTCGGGCCGCGGCTCTTGTGGACCAATGAGCAGACCGTTGCTGTCGTGCAGGAACGTCAGGTCGCCCATCAGCGCATATGCCGGCCGCTGGGGCTGTGCGAGGGCGATGCCGATAGCGGTCGACACGCAGCCGTCGATGCCAGCCAGACCGCGGCTGGCCACAACGGTCAGCGGTGTGCTTCTCGCAGACGACGACATGGCCAGGTCGACATCACGGACCGAGCTGGAGGAACCAGCGAACAACGTCGCTTCGGATGGCAGCTCGGCCAGGACGGTGGTAGCGATGGCCAGCCCGCTCGGCCATGCGGCCCCGATGATCGCCGTGGCGGCTTTGGACATCTGCTCACCCGCATCCACCCACTCGCGCGCCCAGACCTCGTCGACCCCTCGACCGCTCGCGATGGTCGCCCGCACCGCCTCGAAGGGATGGACAACCGCAGCGACGTGCGAGGGATCGGGCCAGTGCGACCGAGCCGCCACGATCTCCACCTTGACCGCGGGGTTGGCCAAGAGATCGCCCACCGGGCGCGAGAGCGTGATCCGCCCGACGACCAGGACCCGATCAGGCAGATGCCGATCCAGCCATCGACCGGCAGTGAGCAGCAGGGGACCGTGCGGGACCCGCACGCTGCGGTCATAGGCACCGAACGGCTCGGCGATGAGCGGCCACCCCGAAGCAAGGGCGAGCGCCGCCACCTCCACTGCCATGGCCGGATCGGGCAGATCGCCGAGCACGAGCAGGGTCTTGGGAACGCGGGCGAGGCCCTCAACCTGAGGGTCGGCTGATTTGACCCTGACCCACGGAACTGCGTTGTCACGCCCCTGAAGGCTTTCGGGCCATGGGCCGTCGCCGACCAGCTCGGGCACCAATGGCTGCCGGAGGGGGGCATTGAGATGCACCGGACCGGCGTCAGGCCCGCTCGCCCCTACCGCTGCCGCGAAGAGCCGGCCCACGACCGACCGCCATGACGCGTTCTGATCCTCACGACGTTCCGGGGCCTCCAGCTGGTGGAACATGCGGACCGCGGTTCCGAACAAGTGGGTCTGGTCGGTGGTCTGGTTCGCCCCGGTCCCCTGCAGCTCGCCTGGACGGTCGGCGCTGACGATGATCAACGGCACTGCGGCGTGGCTGGCCTCAAGGACAGCTGGGTGCAGGTTGGCAACCGCTGTCCCGGAGGTCGTGAACACAGGCACCGGCCGGCGGGTGAGCTTGGCCAGGCCCAGGGCCAGGAAGGCGGCGGAGCGTTCGTCGACCCGGACGTGCAACCGAAGTCGGCCACAGTGGTCGGCTTCCTGCAGGGCGTATGCAAAGGCAGCAGAGCGGGAGCCGGGACACAGGACGGCTTCGCGGACTCCGTGGCGGACCAGCTCGTCCACAACAACCGTAGCCAGAGCGGTCGACGGATTCACTCTCGCGATCCTGCCACACCCAGGCTTGGCCACACCCAGGCAACGTGCGGTTCTGGCTTGGCCGAACCTGGGGAGCCAGCGTTCTCGCCTGGCCGGCTGGACGCGGCCGCGCCTGACAACCACTCACCCCTCCCCTCGTATTCAACGGCCCAGATCGTGGATCCCTCATTCCGTGCTCGGTCTGCGGCGTCAATGAACGACCACGCGTCTGCCACTCCAAGCACACTGCCCAACCCCTGAAGGCGGCGCCGCCACGCTGCGTGATCCGCTCGAAAGCCGGTGAAGCTGCGTCCAGCCCGGGTTCGAGCTCGCATGTCCGAACACGCGGCACGGTACTTGCGCGCCGTTTCACCCTGGTCATGGCTGCAAGTCCCAGAGCAGATTCTGGTTTCCGTCCGTCTCTGGGAGCTCCATGCTGGAGCCGTCGACTGATGGTGCCTGCCGACAGACCGAGCGGACGTGGCTCATAGGGCAGGGTTGCGCTGCGCTCCGAAATGTCTGACCGCATCGCCTCCGGCAGCTAGAGCAGTCTGGAGAGCCTCTTGGCGGTCAGCCCCGGCGGCCAACGCGGCGCTCAGGGCGCCACAGAACGCGTCGCCCGCCCCCGTGGTGTCGAGCACCTCCGGTCGGTCGACAACCGGCCCGGTCACCTGGTCGCCATCCCAAGCCGCGCCCGCCGCGCCGAAGGTCACCAGCAATGACAGCGGCATTGCCTCCGAGTCAGCCAGCAACAGCGCCTCGTGCTCGTTGACCACCAACGGATCCGCGAGGGCGACGACATCGGGCGGCAGCGCGGCAAACGGTGCCAGGTTCAGGACGACCCGGGCACCTTTGGCGCACGCGCGCCGCACTGCGGCGGTGACCACCTCAAGCGGGACCTCCAGCTGCAGCAGCACGATGTCGCCGGGGCCGATGGACTCCAGCACGTCGAGGTCATCGACGGACACTGCGGCATTAGCTCCGGGGACCACGACCACCGTGTTCTCGCCAACCTCGTCAACGACGATGAGGGCATGGCCTGTGGGGCAGTGCGGCACGACCCGGATCGATGCAGCGTCAACACCCAGAGCCGACAGTCTTGCGACATAAGCGGATCCAGCCTCATCCGCACCAACACAGCCGGCCATCACCACAGTGGCGCCCGCCGCCGAAGCCGCCACCGCCTGGTTGGCGCCCTTGCCCCCCGCCAACCGCACGAGACCAGTACCCATGACAGTCTCGCCCGGCTTCGGGTGTCGCCCGACATGGGTCACCAGGTCGATGTTGAGCGAACCCACCACGAGGACCCGGCCCATCAGCGCTTTGCGACGTTCACTGTTCGCAACCACAGCTCGGCATACCGATCGGCATCCACCGACAGTGCCACCTCCACACAGGTCGATACCATCCCCTGCGGATCATGGGCGATATCCCCTGACCAGTCGCGACGGTCGAGGATGGTCCGGCCGCGTGAGTATGTCCCGGCCAGCTCCACCCGAACCGGAAGGCGCTTCGTGCTCAGACCCGCACGATCGATCACTGCGCAGACCGCTCCGGCGTCACCGATGGTCGCGTCGGGCTGCCCGAAACGACCGCACTGGAAGTCGATCAGCCGCCCTGCCAGCTCGGCCGGCCCACGGCCACCGATCGCGATCAGCTCGGCGGCCTGCTCTTTGGTGACCTTCGGGTCGTAGAAGACGTCCAGGCCGTACATCAGCACGGGGACGTCGAGCTCGGCAGCCGATTCGAGCACGATGGCTGCCGCTTCGGGGTCGTGCCACACGTTGAACTCGGCAGAGGCTGTGGCATTGCCGACGTTTGCCGCCCCACCCATCACAACGATCTCGCGCAGGCCGGCAGCGGCATCCGGATAGGTTCGCAGCAGGAGGGCAATGTTGGTCAGAGGAGCCAAGGTCACCAACGTGACTCGATCATCTGCTCGCCCGGCCGCCTGGCTCAGCAGGTCTGCCAGCAGCTCCACCGCATGCCGCGGGTCAGGGCGGCGCTCCGGCGAGGGCCAGCCCAGGTCCGCCATGCCATCGTCGCCGTGGACGTGCCGGGCATGGCTGACAGGCTCGAGCAGGGGTCTGGCCGCACCGCGGGCGACCGGGACATCCCCGCGGCCGGCGATGTCGAGCACTTTCACAGTGTTGCTGAACACGTCGTCCACACTGGCGTTGCCACCGACACACGTGACGGCACGAAGCTCCACGTCCGGATGCAGAGCGGCCAGGAGCAGCCCACAGGCGTCGTCCACTCCGGTGTCAACATCGAGGATGACCGGCACGGGCTTGGTCATACCCGAACCAGAGTCACCGGCATCGAGGAGTCGGCGGGCAGGTCGAGGGCCGAAGGCAGGCGACCTCTGGCCACCATTGCGGCGCCCAGCGCTGCCACCATCGCGCCGTTGTCAGTGCACAGACCGGGTCGCGGGACACGAAGCCGGATCCCCGCAGAATCGCAGCGCTCCTGGGCCATGGCACGCAACCGCGTGTTTGCCGCCACGCCTCCACCGATAAGCAGGTCGTCCACGCCGTGCTCCCGGCAGGCTAGAACGGCCTTGCGCGTCAGCACGTCGACGACAGCCTCCTGAAAGCTCGCCGCCACGTCGGCAACAGGCACCTGTTCACCGGCCCGCTCGCGCGCCTCGACCCAGCGGGCCACGGACGTCTTGAGGCCAGAGAACGAGAAGTCGAAACGGTGACGCTCCATGTCACGGCCCGAAGTCAGGCCGCGCGGGAAGAGTACGAAGGCCGAGTCGCCCTCTGTGGCAACCCGATCCACGTGGGGCCCGCCGGGAAACGGCAGACCAAGGACCCTGGCCACCTTGTCGAAGGCCTCGCCAGCGGCGTCGTCAATGGTGCTCCCCAGAGACCGTACGTCATTGGTGACATCCGGGACGAGCAGGAGGCTGGAGTGCCCGCCGGAGACAAGCATCGCCATCGTGGGCTCGGGCAGAGGGCCGTGCTCGACGATGTCGACGGCGACATGGGCTGCGAGGTGGTTGACGCCATAGAGCGGTTTGCCCAGGGCTACGGCAAGCGACTTGGCTGCGGCCACTCCCACCAGCAGAGCGCCCGCCAGCCCCGGCCCGGCCGTGACGGCGATCGCGTCGAGATCATCGAGACGGACGCCGGCCTCGCGGCAGGCCCTGTCGATCATCGGCACCATCGCCTCGAGGTGGGCGCGACTGGCCACCTCCGGCACCACGCCACCGAATCGCGCATGCTCTTCGACGCTGCTCGCGACGGCGTCGGCGAGCAGCGTGTGACCGCGGACGATCCCGACACCCGTCTCGTCGCATGACGACTCGATTCCAAGGACCAGCGGGCCGCCACTCACTTCGGCACGTCCTCTGCAGTCGTCCCGGTGGCGTCCTGGCTCAGGTCCTTGGTGGTCTGCGTGGTGTCATCGCTCGGGTACTCAGTCATGTCCCACAGATGCATCCTCATGATGAGTGCGTCCACGTCCCCCGGCTGGTAGTACTTACGCCGCACGGACAACTTCACAAAGCCGGCGGCGGAGTAGAGCCGTTGCGCCACAACATTATCCGCCCGAACCTCCAGCATCAGATGCTCGGCGCCAGCTCGTCGGGCCTCGGCAATGAGCCAGTGCAACAACACTGTGCCCAGTCCCTGCCCCTGGGCTGCCGGAGCCACGGCGATGGTCATGACGTCCGCGACCTCGCCACCACAGTCAACGCCGGCGTACCCGACCACGGTGCCACTTTGCTCAGCGATGACGTAGGAGCGCCGTGGACGGCCGGCCAGCTCCGCCCACCAGGTCTGCTCGGACCACCCATCGTGAGCGAACAGCGCGGGTTCGAGCGCGGTCAGGGCCGGGATGTCCCGCCAGGTCATCTCGCGCAAAGTTGTCTCTGCCAAGGAGGTTGCGGGCAACATCGCCTCAGGCAAGGCCGCCTTGGGCGTCGTTTCCGGAAGGTTCATGGCATCACCAGCTTGCGCGGGGACAGTGGCATCGCATCCGGGCGGCGCAGGTACATCGGCTCGGCCGCCGCAAGCTCCAGGCCGGCCGCCATTCTGCGCGCCGCAAGATCGGCCAGGGCTCCTGCGCTGACATCGAGGGGGCCCAGGCGCCGTCCGAACCAGTCGGCGTACAGGACGCCACCTCGCCCGATCACCGGCAGACCCCGCACCTGCTCGGCAATCGCCTCTGCCTTGGCGACCATCGGCTCGCCCCTGCGCACCACTGCGTGGGCCGTGACGTCATAGCGGGCCCAGTAGACCTCCTTGCGCCGCGCATCGGTTGCCACGATGCAGGATTGCCCCAGCTCGGCCGCGTCCTGCATCCAGGCTTGATGGGCCAGGGCGTCCAGACTGCACACCCCGAATGCCGGTATGCCGCGCGCGAAGGCAAACGTGCGCGCCGTGACCAGACCGATGCGCAGCCCGGTGAAGGGCCCGGGGCCGGTACCGGCGACCACCGCGCTGACCTCGGCCGCGGTGCGACCAACCTCCGCCAGAACATGGGCGATCCCCGGGGCGAGGTACTCCCCGTGCCGCCGGGCGTCCAGAGTGCTCGACTCGGCCAGCACCCCATCGCCGTCGTGCAGGGCGACGGTAATGGCGGACGTGGCGGTGTCGATCGCGAGCAGAAGCACAGGTTCAGCGTAACGAGACGAGATCGTCCAGTTGCGCGCCGGCACCACGCCCGGTCCACCGCTGGCCATGGCCGACCAAATCCACGGTCCGGGTGTCATGTCCGGCAAGGGTCACCTCGAGGTAGTCCTGGCTGAGATGCTCGGCGACACCATGACCCCACTCGACCACGGTGACGGACCCATCGAGGGAGGCGTCCAGATCCAGGTCATCGAGCTCGGCCAGAGCACCCAGTCGATAGGCATCGACATGGACAAGGTCGGGACCGCCAACCAGGGAGGGGTGCACGCGGGCAATGACAAAAGTAGGCGAGGTGATCGGGCCGCGCACGCCCAGTCCCGCCGCGATGCCCTGGGTAAGGGATGTCTTGCCTGCACCCAGGCCGCCGGTCAGCACGACCAGGTCCCCGGCCTGCAGCAGAGCCCCCAGCCTGGCGCCCCAGGCCTGGGTGTCTTCAACTGTAGGCAGGCGCACCCGATGGGACGGGCCGATGGCGCCCGGGGTCTGGGTCGTCGAAAGCCCGTCAGGAGGCATCGCTGCGACGTCCTTGAAGCGCCTTGACCCGTCGTCTCTTGGCCAGGTCGGTGATCGTTCGGCGGACCCGCGGCTTGTCGCGCTGGTCGAGGTGAATTGCCGCGGCGCGTTCCGCGCGACCGATGAGCGCCAACAACTGCTCGCTGACCACGTCACCGTGCTCCAGCATGATGATATGACCGGCATCGTTGACCAGGACGTGCTCGGCACCCGGGATCAGTGTGACTATCTCCTGGCTGTGCTCCGGTGGTGTCAGCATGTCCTGGACTCCGTTGAGCACCAGGGTCTCCACGCCGATGAACTGCTCAAGAGCCTCGCGCTTGTCATGCTTGTCGAAAGTCTCCATGAAGTCGGAGATGACCTCGATACGGGTCTTGAAGATCATGTCCGCGGTCAACCGGACGAGGCTCAGAGGCACCGGTGAGGCGAAGGAGTAGAGGTCAACGAAGTACTCCTCGACCTCGCGTCCCGCCTTCAGTACCGAGTTGACCAACCCCTGCCGCCCGGCGAGCTGGCCGACCGCGAACGGCCCCAGCCGGTGCACCGCCTTGCCCAGCACCTTGCCCAGACCCCATGAGACGGCTGAGATGCCGCCGGGGCTGGTGGACACGAACGCCACGCCAATGACGCGCTTCTTGATCAGCTCGGGGTGGTGAGCCGCCAGGGCCATCAGCGTCATTCCGCCCATGGAGTGGCCGACCAGAACGATCGGGCCCCGGGGCACGACCGCAGCGATGACAGCGTAGAGATCGTGCCCGAGCTGGTCGATCTCGTAGGACTCCTTGGACCCGGCTCCGGACCGGCCGTGGCCTCGAGCGTCCCAGAGCACGACGCGGTAGCCGGCCGCCTTGAGGGCTCGCCGCTGGAACACCCAGCTGCGCAGGCTCAGCGTGTAGCCGTGGCAGAACACCACGGTCGGAACTGGTGCGCCCTTGGGCAACCCGGCAGGACGAACGTCGGGTTCGTCGATCTCCACATGTAGCGCAACCCCGTCCTCGGCAAGAACGACTACCTCCGCCGTGGGCTCAACTTCGTAGGTGTCCAAAGAGTCCAGCGCCTTGGCCGTCTTGAGTCCGCGGGCCAGACGATCGGCGACCACCTTGGCCGCGGCGGTGGTCCCCGCTGCGGCCAGACCGATGCCGATTCCGGTGAGAGTGAGTCGCCGGCTGTTCACCGCTGACCTCCGACGTGGATGCGGGGAACCCGCGACCCGATGCGGGAGATGATCTCGTAAGAGATCGTCCCCGTCGCTTCCGCCCAGTCCTGCGCCGTCGGCTCCCCCGACTCGCCCGCCCCGAACAGGGTGACGCGATCCCCTGGCTGTGCCCCGCTCGTGGGACCAAGATCGACGACGAACTGGTCCATACAGACCCGACCAGCGACCGTATGCCGTGTGCCTGCCACGCTCACCGGTCCAACGTTGGTGGCATTGCGTGGGACGCCGTCGGCGTACCCGATCGGAACCAGACCCACCGTCGTATCCTGTGATGTGACGTACTCGTGTCCGTAGCTGAGGCCCTGGCCGGCCGGAATTCGTTTGGTGACAGCGAGATCGGCGCTCAGCGTCATGGCCGGCGTCAACCCGAAGGACTGCGGGTCGCCCAACGCAGGAACGGGCGACAGCCCATAGACGGCCAGCCCGGGTCGGACCAGGTCAAAGGCTGCCCCGGGATTGGTCAGCGTGGCAGCGGAGTTTGCAATGTGCCGGACCTCGAGGTCGCAGCCTGCGCGTTCAGCCTCACGCACGGCCTGCCCGAATCGTTCCTCCTGGAGCCGTACCGTCGGGTGCGTCGGCTCGTCCGCATAGACGAAGTGGGACCAAACTCCCACAATCCGGACAAGACCCTCTGCCTCCAGGCGCCGGGCAGCAGGCAGCAGGGTCTGCCAGTCGTCGCCGAACGCGCCATTGCGGCCGAGCCCGGTGTCCACCTTGAGGTGGATGCGAGCCGTGCACCCCAGGCCGCGGGCCGCATCGGCGATCTCGGCCAGAGACCACAACGCCGACACGGACAGGTCGATGTCAGCGGCGACGGCGGCCGCGAAGTCGGAACCCGGAACATGCAGCCAGGAAAGCAGCGGCGCGTGAATTCCGTTGTCACGCATAGCCATCGCCTCACTCAGCTGAGCGACTCCCAGCCACGATGCGCCGCCGCGCAGGGCTGCGCGGGCGCTGGGCAGCAGACCGTGCCCGTAGGCGTCCGCCTTCACGACGGCCATCACGGCGGCCGACCCGGCGTGTTTGCACAGAACCTCGACGTTGCGGCAGATGGCGTCCAGATCCACGGTGGCACGCGCCGTCTCACGGCAGGCGGGCGATACCACTGCGCCGTCGGCCAACCCGTGAATCTCGTCCTTCATGGTGAAAGTCTCTCAGGATTGGGCGCCGCGCCGGACCATTAACGCTGCAACGACCCCCGGAATGGCATGTGCCACACCCAAAGCACGCACCGGGCCCCCGGGGTTGGAGGCGTCCCCGGCCAGTCCGTGCACCAGCGCGGCCACGCTGCCGGAGTCCAGTGGGGACAGTCCCGTTGCCAGCAGTGTTCCCGCCAGGCCGGCCAGCACGTCTCCGGATCCGGCTGTCGCCAGCCACGACGGCGCGTCGGCCTGGGAGCGGACCGCCAGACCAGAGGAGCCGGGAGGGACCGCCAGCGTCGTTGCGCCTTTCAGCAGGACGGTGCTGTTGGTCAGGTCAGCCAGCCGCCGGGCGTGGGTCAAAGGCGCGCCGGTCACCGTGGCACGGTCCACTTTTGCGCTCGGACCCTCGAGCCGGCTCAGCAGAGCCGCAAGCTCGCCGGCGTGGGGGGTGAGCAGAGTCGCGGTGGTGCGAGGTCCGATGATCAGGTCCAGAGCGCCCGCATCCACGACGCAGGGCAGGCCGGAGTCGATGGCTGACTGCGCGGCGGCCCGTTGTGAGCGGCCTTGGGGGGACTCGTCGCCGACGTCAAGGCCGGGCCCGACCAGCCATGCCTGCACCTGACCGTCGCCGATGACAGCCTCCGGCACCTGCGAGCGAACGATCATGGTCGGGGTAGGCGGGCCGACGTAGCGCACCATCCCCGCGCCCGAGCAGACAGCCGCGGTGACCGCCAACAGCGCCGCCCCGGTGTACCTCTCACCGCCGGCCACGACTCCGAGCACGCCGCGGGAGTACTTGTCGTCCGCAGGCCCCGGGTGCGGCCAGAGCCACGAGACGTCGTCGCGGGTGACCCGCTCGACTACCGGCTCCCGGCCGATCTTCACGCCGATGTCCAGGACCGTGAGCCGTCCCACGGCAGGCTCAGTGGCCGGCAGCAGATGCACGGGCTTGGCGGCGATGAACGTCACTGTCTCATCGGCGAACACGCACGACCGCGTTGCCACCTCGCCATCGGGGTCCGCCCCACTGGGTAGGTCCACAGCCAACACGTATGCCGCGTCACTCACGTCGCGCAGCAGGCCCTCGATCTGCGGCGACAGGCCAGGCCGCCCGCCGATGCCGACGATCCCATCGATGACCAGATCGGCCTCCTGCAATGTCGAAGAGAGCACCGCAGCCGAGTCATCGCTGACATCCACGGCGTCGAGCACCAGAACGCCGGCATCGCGGGCCGCCCGAAGGCCTCCCTCATGCACCGAGTCCGCCACCGTGACCACCACGGCCGTCGCGCCATCGCGGGCGAGCGAGGCGACGGCATACAGCGCGTCCCCGCCATTGTTGCCGGCGCCGACCATCGCGACCACGCGTCGCCCACCGGGCCCGCCCAGCCGGGCCGAGGCAACCGCAGCCAGGCCGGAGGCCGCGCGCGACATCAGCTCACCTTCTTCAAGCCCGGCCGACGCGGCCTGCGCCTCGGCCTCGCGGACTGCTGACACGGCATACGCGCGGATCATTGTGGCCTCAACTTTCAGCGATCACCACAGCCGAGGCGATCCCGGCATCATGGGAGAGCGAGACATGAAGCCCCATCACACCGAGGGCATCGGCGCGGGTCTGCACGGTGCCCCACATCCTCAGGTGCGGGCGCCCGTCGTCGCCACGCAGGACGCTGGCGTCCGCCCAGCGCAGACCAGTCGGTGCGCCCAGAGCCTTGGCGAGCGCCTCCTTGGCCGCGAAGGTGGCCGCCAGGGAGTTGAGTCCCATCGAGCGCTCCGACTCGACGAACAGTCGCTCGATCAGGCGTGGCGTGCGTTGCAGCGTCTGGCCGAAACGCGCCACATCCACGACGTCGATGCCGACCCCGATAATCATTCGACCGTGACGGACTTCGCCAGGTTGCGCGGCTGGTCGACGTCCAGGCCCTTGGCCCAGGCCAGCTCGCAGGCAAACACCTGCAAGGGGACAATCGTCACCAGGGGAGCCAACAGAGTGGGGGTCACCGGAACGCGGATGACCACGTCAGCGAACGGCACGACGCCCTCGTCGCCCTCCTCGGCGATCACGATGGTGCGAGCTCCCCGGGCGCGGATCTCCTGGATGCTGGAGACGACCTTGTCGTGCAGGCCGTGCTCGCTGTTGGGCGAGGGCACTATGACGAAGACAGGCTGCCCCGCCTCGATCAGGGCGATGGGTCCGTGCTTGAGCTCTCCCGCCGCGAAACCCTCGGCGTGGATGTAGGCCAGCTCCTTGAGCTTGAGCGCCCCCTCGAGGGCCACCGGATAGCCCACGTGACGACCCAGGAACAGCACCGACCGGGTGTCGGCCATGAAACGGGCGATCTCGCGGACACGGTCCAACCCGTCCAGCACCCTCTGGATCTTGGCCGGCATCTCGCACAGGTCCTTCATCACGGCGTGCGCCTCGTCGGCGTAGGTACCGCCGCGCAGCTGGGCGAGGTAGAGGCCCAGGATGTAGCAGGCGGTGATCTGAGCCAGGAAGGCCTTGGTCGAGGCGACCGCGATCTCCGGGCCCGCATGGGTGTAGAGCACCGCGTCCGACTCACGCGGGATCGTGGAACCGTGGGTGTTGCAGATCGCGATGACCCGCGCGCCCAGCAGACGCGCATGCTTGACGGCCATCAGGGTGTCCATGGTCTCGCCGGACTGCGAGATCGCGACCACGAGGGTGTGGTCGTTGACAACCGGGTCGCGGTATCGGAACTCGTGGGCCAGGTCGACCTCGCACGGGATCCGGGTCCAGTGCTCGATGGCGTACTTGGCCACCATGCCGGCATACGCAGCGGTGCCGCACGCGATGATCACGATCTTGTCGATGGCGCGCAGCTCCGCCTCGTCCATGCGCAGCTCGTCCAGCACCAGCGCACCGGACTCATCCGTACGACCCAGCAGCGTGTCAGCCACGGCGTGCGGCTGGTCGTGGATCTCCTTGGCCATGAAGTTCGGGAAGCCGCCCTTCTCCGCGGCGGCCGCGTCCCAGTCGATGTGGTAGGGCTTGCCCTGGCCGGGGGTCCCGTCGAAGTTGATGATGCTCGCACCGTGTGTCGTGATCGTGACGATCTGGTCCTGGTCGAGCTCGAGCGCCTCGCGGGTGGAACCGATGAAGGCCGCGACATCGGAGCCAAGGAAGGTCTCACCGTTGCCGATACCCACGACCAGCGGGCTGTTGCGGCGTGCGCCGACGACGACGCCGGGCTCATCGCCATGAACGGCCAAAAGCGTGAACGCGCCGTTGAGATCGGCGACGACCTGGCGCATGGCCTCCGTGAGGTCACCGGTCTTGTCATAGGCACGCGCCAGGAGCTGTGCGACGACCTCGGTGTCGGTCTCGCTCAGGAACTGGACGCCGTCATCGATCAAGGCGGACCTCAGGCCGTGGAAGTTCTCGATGATGCCGTTGTGAATCAGCGCAAGCTTGCCGTCCTCGCCACCGCGGTGGGGGTGCGCATTCTGGTTCGTCGGTGCTCCGTGGGTGGCCCAACGGGTGTGCCCGATGGCGGTGCTCGACTCGGGCAGCGGCGCCTCGGCCAGGGCGCTGATGAGGTTGGCCAGCTTCCCGGCGCGCTTGGTGGTCACCACGTCTTCCCCGCAGATCAGGGCCACACCGGCCGAGTCGTAGCCGCGGTACTCCAGTCTGGCCAGGCCCTCCATGATGACCTCAAGAGCCCTGCCGTCGACCTTCGGCCCCACATATCCAACGATTCCACACATGAGGCTCAGCCTAACGGGAGGAGCCCGATCCCCAGGCCAAACGGCTTGCTCCACCGTATGTCCGACACAATGGGTTGGTGCGCCCGCCCCATACCCATTCCCTGCTGTCGCCGTACGTCGAGCTCGACCGTGCGGCGTGGGCACGGCTACGCGACCACCATCCTCTGAGCCTGACCCAGGCTGACGTGACCCGGCTGCGGGGCCTGGGCGAGCGCCTCGACCTCGCCGAGGTCGAGCAGGTCTACCTGCCGCTGTCGCGCCTGCTCAACTTCTACGTCGGCGCCACCGAGGGCCTGCACCGCATAACAACGGACTTCCTGGGCGAGCAACCCGAGCGCACCCCGTTCGTCATCGGAGTTGCCGGTTCGGTGGCCGTGGGCAAGTCCACCACGGCCCGCATCCTGCGTGAGCTGTTGGCCAGGTGGCCCGGGACGCCTCGGGTGGAGCTGATGACCACTGATGGTTTCCTCTATACCAACGCCGAGCTCGAACGCCGAGGACTGTTGCAGCGCAAAGGCTTTCCCGAGTCGTATGACCGTCGACGTCTGCTGCGCTTCGTGGCCGACGTCAAGGCCGGAAAGGACGAGGTCAGCGCACCCGTCTACTCGCACCTGACCTACGACATCGTTCCCGGCGAGCAGATCGTGGTACGCCGCCCCGACGTGCTCATCGTCGAGGGCCTCAACGTCCTGCAAGCCCCCAGAGTGCTGGCCGACGGACGCACCGGCCTTGCGGTCAGCGACTTCTTCGACTTCTCCGTGTATGTGGATGCCCGTAAGGAGTACATCAAGGCCTGGTATGTCGAGCGGTTCCTGCGCCTGCGCGAGACCGCCTTCACGGACCCTCACTCTTACTTCCACCGCTACGCGGCACTGTCCGACGATGAGGCCCGCGAGGTCGCCGTAGGCATCTGGGACACGATCAACGAGCGGAACCTGATCGACAACGTGTTGACCACCCGCGGACGGGCCACCCTCGTGCTGTCCAAAGGTGAGGACCACAGCGTCCGCCGGATCCGGTTGCGCAAGCTCTAGGTGGTTGCCCAAGCTCGGGTCGTTGCGCAAGCTAGGTCATCGCCTCGAGCCACGGTTCTGGGCCATGATGGCGCCATGAGTGATCCCAGCAGCCACAGTCGGTTCGAGCACGACTCGATGGGCGAAATGGAGGTGCCGGCCGACGCCCTGTGGGGCGCCCAGACGGCGCGTGCGGTTGCGAACTTCCCGATCTCCGGACTGAGCATGCCGTTGTCGATCATCCACGCCCTTGCCCAGGTCAAGTCCGCTGCCGCACGTGTCAATGCAGATCTCTCCCGGTTGGATCCCGACATCGCCCGGGCCATTGCTGTGGCCGCAGACGACGTCGCAGGCGGCTTGCACGACGACCAGTTCCCCGTCGATGTCTTCCAGACCGGCTCAGGCACGTCCACCAACATGAACATGAACGAGGTCGTGGCCCGAATCGCGCACGTCGCAACCGGTCGCGATGTCCACCCGAACGACCACGTCAATGCCGGGCAGTCCAGCAACGACACCTTCCCCACCGCCATCCGGGTGGCCGCGGTCCTGACCACGCGAAACCTGCTCGCACCAGCACTGAGCCATCTGTCGACGGCGCTGCACGGTCGTGAGAGCGCGTTCGCTGAGGTGGTCAAGGCAGGCAGGACCCACCTGATGGATGCCGTGCCGGTAACCCTGGGACAGGAGTTCGGCGGCTATCGACGGCAGATCGAGCTTGCCCGCGAGCGAATGCTGGCGGCCGCCGACGGGGCTGCTGAGCTGCCGCTGGGAGGGACGGCGGCCGGCACCGGCCTGAACGCAGCGCCGGGCTTCGCCCGGGCCGTGATCGCCCGGCTCAACGTGGCCACCAGCAGCTCATTTCGGGAGGCCGGCAACCATTTCGAGGCGCAGTCCACCCAGGATGCCCTGGTCGCCCTCAGCGGGGCCGCCAAGGTCCTCGCGGTCAGCCTGACCAAGATCTGCAACGACCTGCGCTGGATGGCTTCGGGTCCCCGGGCCGGGCTGGGCGAGATCCATCTGCCCGAACTGCAGCCTGGGTCGAGCATCATGCCCGGCAAGGTCAACCCCGTGGTCCCCGAGGCAGTTCTCATGGTCTGCGCCCAGGTCATCGGCAATGACGCGACCATCACCGCTGCCGGCGCTGCGGGCAACTTCGAGCTCAACGTCATGCTGCCAGTGATCGGACGAAATCTTCTGGAGTCGCTGACGTTCCTGAGCACGGCCTGCCGACTCCTGGCCGACCGGTGCGTTGACGCCATCACCGCCGACGAGCAGCGGTGCCTTGACCTGGCTCAAAGCTCACCGGCGATCGTGACACCGTTGAGCCGATACCTGGGCTACGAGGCGACCGCCGCAGTCGTCCAGACGTCCCTGCGCGAAGGACGATCCATCCGCGACATCGTCATCGCCCGTGGCCACATCGATGCGGGCGACCTGACCCAGGCCCAGCTTGACGAGGCGCTGGATGTGCTCTCGATGACCCGCCCCGACGCCGCCCGCTGAGTCAGCGCTGCAGATCGGCGCTCAGTACCAGTTCATTGCCTGCGAGTGAGCCCACGCCGAGCACGGGGTGCCGTAGGTGCTCGCGATGTACCCCAGCCCCCACTTGATCTGGGTGACCGGGTTGGTGGCCCAGTCGCTGCCTGCAGAAGCCATCTTGTCACCGGGCAGAGACTGGGGAATGCCGTAGGCGCCGGAGCTGCCGTTGTTGGCGCTCCAGCTCCAGCCGCTCTCCTTGGTCCACAGACTGTCCAGACAGCTGAACTCGCCATCTCCCCAGCCGCGGTCACCTGCCAGCAGGCGCGCCATGGACTTGGGGTCTGACTGTGCGCGGGCAAGTAGAGCTTGACGCTGTTGCTCGCGAGCGACCTGCTCGGCGGCCTGCGCACGGGCAGCGGCCAGCGCTGTGGCCGCCTGCGCGCGAGACTGGGCAAGCGCATCTGCCTGCACCTTCTGGAGATGCGTCAGGGCAGAGGAACGCTGAACACCGGAGCGCCGCGCCGCGGCCAGCGCAGCGTTGGTGTCATCCCGGTTGCGGGAGAGCTCGGCGGCCTGCGCCATTGCCATCGGGCTGGGCGTGTACAACGGGCCGGGGGTGTTCGGCGAGGCCTGGGACGAACCCGCGGCGGACACGCCGGCAATGGCCAGAATCGCCGCAGCAGAGGCTAGCGGCCGCCGAACGGCATGCGAGAACCCGTTGACTGTGCTCCGAGCCTTGCCCGCAGCCGGGGTTTGCCGGTGAGTTCCCCCGGTATGTCGCCCCTGGTAAGCCGCGGCCATGCATCCTCCACATAGAAGAAGACCACCAGATCCGGTGGTCTGTGTACGTCCCAAGTTCAAGACGTTGCGCGCAACCGTGCCAAAGATCCCCGGGAATTCCAAATCGCCCCAGGACAGAAGTACCCCTCAGTCCCATCAGACACATGGGCACCAGCAGGCACGTCGAATCTCAGATCTGCAGGCCCTCAGGTTTGACGCGCTCCACTCTGGACACACCAGTCTCACGACGCGAACGCTCAGATTTCGGGGTTTCTCAGATCTCGAGGCCCTCCAGCAGATCGGTCACCAGCGCCGCAATCGGAGAGCGCTCGCTGCGAGTCAAGGTGATATGGGCAAAGAGCGGGTGTCCCTTGAGCGCCTCGATGACCGCCGCAACCCCGTCATGGCGACCGACCCGCAGATTGTCACGCTGGGCGACATCGTGGGTCAGGACCACCTTGGAGTTCTGCCCGATCCGCGAAAGCACCGTCAGCAGCACGTTGCGTTCAAGCGACTGCGCCTCGTCGACGATGACGAAGGCGTCGTGCAACGACCGGCCCCGGATGTGGGTCAACGGCATGACCTCCAGCATCCCCCTGTCCAGGATCTCCTCGACCACCTCCGTGGAGACCAGCGCGCCGAGGGTGTCGAAGACCGCCTGGCCCCAGGGCCCCATCTTCTCGGTCTCGGTGCCGGGCAGATAGCCGAGCTCCTGGCCACCGACAGCGAACAGCGGTCTGAAGACAACCACCTTGCGATGTTGGCGCCGCTCCATGACCGCCTCAAGTCCCGCGCACAGTGCCAGGGCGCTCTTACCCGTGCCGGCCCGCCCACCGAGACTGACGATGCCGACCTCGGGGTCCATCAGCAGGTCCAGGGCGATCCGCTGCTCAGCGCTGCGGCCGTGCAGCCCGAACGCGTCACGGTCACCACGCACCAGGCGGACCACCTTGTCCGGGCCCACTCGGCCGAGGCCACCACCGCGAGGCGACATCAACACAAGCCCCGTGTGGCACGGCAGGTCGAGTACCTCCTCACTCTCGAGGCGACCGTCTTCGTACAGCGAGTCCATCTCCTCGACCGACACGTTGAGCTCAGCCATGCCGGTCCAGCCGCTGTCGACAGCGAACTCGGCGCGATACTCCTCCGCATCCAGTCCGCAGGCCGACGCCTTGACGCGCATTGGCAGGTCCTTGCTGACGACCGTCACATTGCGACCGGCGAGGCTCAGGTTCTTTGCGACGGCCAGGATGCGTGTGTCGTTGTCGCCCAAGCGGAAGCCCGTGGGCAGTGAATCAGGGTCCGTGTGGTTGAGCTCGACGCGCAAGGTTCCCCCGTCGTGCCCCACGGGAATAGGTGCGTCCAGGCGTCCCTTCTGGATCCGCATCTCATCGAGTAGCTGCAAGGCCTGTCGCGCGAAGAAGCCCAGCTCCGGGTGATGACGCTTCGCCTCGAGCTCGGTCAATACGACAACCGGGAGCACCACCTCATGCTCGCTGAAGCGCAGCATCGCTCGCGGATCGGACAGCAGCACGGAAGTATCGAGCACAAAAGTCTTGGGGCCATCACCGGTCTGCGGGGGTGATTCAGCGAGCGTCTCGCCGCTGCGTGCCGTTCCCGGGCCGCCGCTGGCTACTTTGCCGCGGCTGAGGCTGGCGGTGGAGCTGGTCGAAGGACGACGAACCGTGGCCATTGCGACTCCCCTGCGCACAGCACGTTGGGCTGTACGACTACTCGCGGACTAAGTGCCGGAACCAAACCCCCACAGGACGGCGGGGCCGATACCGGCCCTCCGTCCGGAGCTGAGATCGCTCCATATGGTGGGCCTCCCGAACGCACGACGGGTGCCTTGCGTCACTGCTGAGGCTAAGCCTTCAACCGGGCGACTGTCATCACATTCTCCACGAAACGCAGAATATCCACCGGTGAGCCGCCCAGGGTTGTTCCCCCGTCAACCCCAGTGGCGCAGCAACTAGGAACCGTAACGCCTTTCGCGTTCGGCATACGCACGCAACGCCCGCAGGAAGTCGACGTGACGGAAGTCAGGCCAGTAGGCCTCACAGAAGTAGAACTCGCTATGGGCGCTCTGCCAGAGCAGGAAACCACCGAGCCGCTGCTCGCCCGAGGTGCGGATGACCAGGTCGGGGTCGGGCTGACCCCGGGTGTAGAGGTGATCCGCGATGTGTTCGACGTCAAAGACCTCGGCGAGCTCCTCGATCGAGGTGCCCTTGGCTGCGTGTTCCAACAACATCGAGCGGACGGCGTCGGCGATCTCGCGGCGGCCGCCGTAGCCGACCGCGACGTTGACGATCATGGCGTCGACGGCACGCGTGGCGTCCGCCGCGTCCTTGAGGCACTGGGCCGTCCCAGCTGGCAGCAGGTCGAGTGCACCCACGGGATTCAGCTGCCAACGCCTCGAGGCGGCGAGGTCGGTCACGACGTTCTCGATGATCGCAAGGAGCGGCGTCAGCTCCTTGGCCGGGCGGTTGAGGTTGTCTGTCGACAGCAGCCAGAGCGTGACCACCTCGACGCCGGCTTCCTCGCACCACTCCAGAAGCGGCGAGATGTTGTCAGCACCGGCTTGATGCCCCTGGGCGGTGTTGGCGCCGTTGGCCTTCGCCCACCTGCGGTTCCCATCGAGCATGACACCGACGTGACGCGGGAGACTCTGCTGCCGCAGGGATGCAGCGAGGCGACGCTCATAGGCGCCCAACAGCAAGTCACGCAGCCCCACTGCAAGCCTCCTTGGTCCCTGCCCGGATCTTCAACGTTACTCCGAGTTCCTGGGACGCTCTGGCATGCACGAAATACCGACATAACAAGTTACGCGCTAGTAACTTACGGTTCCGTAGGTTACCGTTGTCACATGAGCGCCCCACCCCCCCAGACCGAACGCAAGCCCCTGGGAGCGGCCGCCTCGGCTGTTGCGGCCGTCAAACCCAAGCTGCGCGGCTGGATTCACGCCGGAAGCTTCCCGCTGGTTCTGGCCGCCGGCATCGTTCTGGTGGTCCTGGCCCCCGGCGGCAAGGCACGCGAGGGTGCCATCATCTTCGCCATCACGGCCGCCATGTTGTTCGGCACCTCAGCGGTCTATCACCGCGGCAACTGGTCCGACCCGGTCAGGGGTCTGCTCAAGCGGATGGACCACTCCAACATCTTCCTGATCATCGCCGGCACCTACACCCCCTTCGCACTGCTGCTGCTCCCGCCACACCAGATGCGCAGCCTGTTGCTCATCGCGTGGATCGGTGCGATCGGCGGCGTGCTCTTCCGGGTCTTCTGGGTAGGTGCGCCTCGCTGGCTCTACACACCCATCTACGTCGCACTGGGCTGGGTCGCCGTGTTCTACCTCAAGCCGCTGTATGAAGCCGGCGGGGCTGCCGTCGTCATCCTGATCGCGGTGGGTGGGCTGCTGTACACCCTGGGCGCCGTGGTCTATGGGACCAAGCGACCCAACCCCTCGCCGCGATGGTTCGGCTTCCATGAGATTTTCCACGTGCTGACCGTCGCCGCGTTCGTCGTGCACTACATAGCGGTATCGATGGCGGTCTACTCGGCCGGTCCTGTTGCCTGACCGAAGCTGTCCCTGGCCTGACCCAGCGGTGAAGTCGCCTGAACTAGCGGTCCGCCCGATCAGCCGCTCTGTGGTGCGTTCTGCCACAGACCGGTCAGATTGCCCTCAGGATCGGTGAAATAGGCGGTGAAGCCCATCTGCCCAACCTCCTGGCGCGGCCGGACCGTCTTACCGCCAAGCGCCTCGACCGTTGCCAAGGTCGCGTCGATGTCGTCGACATCGACGGTGATGACAGGCCCCCGGATAACCTCGTCGCGTTCGGTCATGCCGCCACCGATGTAACCGGGCTCAGAAGGACCCTGCTCGCCGGTCGGCCCGGTGGAGACCATGGTGTAGCTCGTCTCGGGCATAGGGATCATGGACCAGCCGAACGTCTTCTGATAAAACGCCCGGGCTCGATCGCCATCCTCAAAGGGAACCTCGAAGTGCACCACGCGACCGCTCATGACACTCACCTCCGTCTGCGCATACTGACCAGCGCGACAGGCCCGCGCCCTTAGGTCAGCCTAAGTGCGGACCATCCTGGGGACCACCCCTCGGGCCGGAAGAATCGGGCTCATCATGGCGTGATCCCTGATCGGCGGCCTTGGCCTCGTGCTCCTCGCGATAGGCCATCCGGCGTAGCCGCGCATTCATGTTGCGCATCAGGAAGTACAGCGCCACCGCGAGCAGGAAGAAAGCCAGGAAGCCCCCCAGTCCTGCCGTGACGTCGACGCTCTCGAGATTCATCGGGCCTCTTTCCGTCCGTCATAGGCGATGTGAAGATCGCCAGATGTCGCGAGCGTACTGGCCTGTTCGGCAGTGCCAAGTCCGGCGAACAGGTCTGACTCCTGCGTGAAAATCGGCACATAGGAAACCGCCGCCTCGAAGTCCTCCGTGGACCAGATCTCCTTCTGCATCGTCAGCGGCACCTTGAACCAGGTGCCGTCCGGGTCGACCTGGGTGGCGTGGGCCAGAAGCGCCTCGTCGCGCACCCCGAAGTACTCGGCGCACTCGATCCTGGTGGTGATGGTGCGTTCCCCGCGCTCCTGCCAGCGCAAGATCCACTCGCCGTAGGGCGATTCGATCCCTGCCGTCTCCATCGCATCGTGGAAGGCCATGATCCTGGCCTTGGTCAGCGTCTGGTTGTAGTAGATCTTCAGAGGCTGCCAAGGGTTGCCGGTATGTCCGTACGCGCTCTCATCACCAGCCGCGTCAAAGGCGGACATCGATACCGTGTGGCACATGATGTGGTCCGGGTGAGGGTAGCCGCCGTTCTCGTCGTAAGTCGTCATGACGTGGGGTTTGAAGTCCCTGATGACCCGGACCAGCGCCTCGGTCGTCACCTCGACCGGCTCGAGCGCGAAGCACCCCTCGGGCAACGGAGGCAACGGGTCGCCCTCGGGAAGGCCAGAGTCCACAAAGCCCAGCCAGGTGTGCTCAACACCGAGGATCTGCTGAGCCCTGGCCATCTCGCGACGGCGCACTTCGGGCAGGTTACGCAAGATCTCCGGGTCGTTCTTGAGCGCCGGATTCAGGACGTCACCGCGTTCGCCATCGGTACACGACACCACCAGGACATCAACGCCGTCGGCCACATACTTGGCCATGGTCGCCGCGCCTTTGCTCGACTCGTCATCGGGGTGCGCATGCACCGCCATGAGCCTCAGTCTCTGTTCCACGTGCGCTCCTGCTCAACGTCATACCGGACAGTGGCTGTCATACCGGACAATGGTCCAGACAGTGGTGCCCACAATGGTCCCGATACAGGTCCCACGTTGGTCACGATCCTCATCCTCTCACCCGCCAGCGACCGCCCCTCGAAAGGTCTTGTCCCGTGCCGATTCCCCGCCCCGCACCAGGCTCCGCCAAGCGGTGGGTCGTCGCCACGACCGGCATCCTGCTGGGGTCCGCCATGGCCGTCTGGTGGGGGCTGGCCAGCACGGTCGGCAAGCCCAGCTGGACCCTCATGAGCTATCACGTCGTCGACGACCGGAACGTGGACGTGACCTACCTCGTCAGCCGGCCGACGGGTCGGGACGTCACGTGCGTGATCAGCGCCATGGACGGCAGCTTCGCGACCGTCGGCCTGATCGAGGTCCACGTCCCGGGCTCGGACGCATCGTCGGTGAAACGTGTGACGCGAGTCCGTACGACAACCCGCGCCGTCACCGGCGTGGTCACGTCCTGCACCATCGGCTGACTCGAAGATTCCCTTTCTACGCGGGCTCTTGTAGTGGCTCGAGGGTGACGTGGTATCCCATCGCGCGTAGTTGTTCGATGGCGCGTCGTTTGGCTTTCTCGGGGTGGCGCCGGGTGTAGACCGAAGTTACGTGTCGTGCAGCGCGTGAAACCCCTGTTGAGCAGGGGTTTCGTCGTTTTGGCGGTGTGGTGTTCTGGCTACTTCAGGGTCAGGGGGATCGGGGCGTGCAGGAGTTCGAAGGCTCGGCGTTGGGTGGGGGTGGGTATGGCGAGCAGGTCGAAGCCGGACTGGTCGTGGCCGGCGACGCGTAGGTCGTTGCGGGTCAGGGTTGCGAGGTGTTCCAGCAGGCTGGTGAAGCTGCGGGCGGGCTGGTCGTCGGTGGTGGTGGTCTTGGTCGCTGCCTTGCGATCGGCGTCTTGGGAGCGTGGGGCGGGGTAGAAGTCGCCTCCGGGGTCGTCGTAGAGGGCGCCTGTGGCGGCCATGTGCCAGATCGTGGTCAGCATGGTGTGTTCGATGGCGACGACCGCTTTGATAGGGGCTCGTCGTGAGGCGATGCGTCGGTACCGTGCCGCCAGGTAGGTGCCCTTGCTTTGGCTGACGGACAGGGCCGCGGTGCCGAGTGCGGCTTTGAGGTAGGGGTTGGCGGGTCGGGTCTTGGTCGATTTCACCCGTCCGGCGGACTCGTTGCTGCCCGGGCACGTCCCGGCCCAGGACGCGAGGTGACCTGGGGTGGGGAAGCGGCTCATGTCCGCGCCGGTCTCGGCGGTGAGCACGTCAGCGACGCCGGTACTGATCCCGGGGATGGTGCAGACCAGTTCTCGGAACCAACGAAAGGGTTCGATCACGACCTCGATCCTGGTGGTGAGCTGCTCGATCGCTTCGGTGTGCTTGTCGATCAGGTCCAGGTGCATGCGAGCCAGGAAGGCGTGGTGGGTGCTGAACCTGCCGGTGAGTGCTTCGGTCAGCGCCGGGATCTTGGAACGGAGCCGGCGCTTGGCTAGCTCCGCCAGCTGTGCTGGGTCGCGTTGCCCGTCGATGAGCTCTTCCAGCATCGCCCGCCCCGACACCCCCATTATTTCGCTGGCCACTGAGGACAGTTTGATCCCGCTGTCCTCGAGCAGCTTTTCGAGGCGTTGGACCTCCCGGGCGCGTTCGCGGGTGATCGCGCTCCGGGTTCGGGTCAGATCCCGCAAATGGCGGATCGGCTCGGGTGGCACGAACGAGGCCCGCACCAGGCCGTGGGCGCCGAGCTGTGCCAGCCAGGCAGCATCGGAGACATCTTTGCGACCGGGGAGGTTTTTCACATGCCGTGGATTGACCAGCATGACCTCGAAACTGGCGTCCTCCAACAGGTAGTAGAACGAGTCCCAGTAATCGCTAGCCGCTTCGAGGACCACACACGTGACCCGCTCCCGGGTCAGGTGGTCACGAAGCGCGAGCACCTGGTTGGTCATCGACGACAAGGTAGTGACCGTCTCGGCAGCCCGGCGGCGACCCGATCCGGCGATCCGAACGCATACCTTCGCGTCCCTCTTCGAGATGTCGATCCCGGCCCACCGCGGATGCAACAACTCCATGACCCTGACCCTCCTACTCGACACGTTTGGTTGGCGTCCGTCGCGGGGGAGGGCAGGGATAACTGAGGAGTCTGACTCTCGTGCTCTTACGGCAACAATCCACGGTTCCCGTGGAGCCCTCCACCGCCATGCTGAGCTACAGGCTCACAGGCACTACAGAAGGTTCGGCGTCCAACCGCGACGAACATCGACCATTCTCACTCCGCTCAACCACGCCTGACCAGAGCAGGCACCAAACGGGCGCCGACGGCGAATCTTCGCGCACCACGGTGCGCCTTCGGCCGAAGGCGCTGGGTTGCTGAGCAGGAGTTATGCCCGTCTGGGCAGAAGATTGCTACGCTTGACGCAACGCACCGGGGTCTGGTCTCTGCCGATCAATAGATCGGGAGTCCGGACCCGCTTACGTGGCTCACGGAATACCGCTGGTCTGGCGGACCGTTTGCCAACCCCGCACCCCAAGGAGCTTGACGTGACCGACACCGCGACGCATGCTGCGAGCTACCTCACCCAAGAGGCCTACGACCGACTCAAGGGCGAGCTCACCCTGCTCTCGGGTGAAGGACGCTCCGAGATCTCCAAGAAGATCGAGGCGGCCCGTGACGAGGGCGACCTCAAGGAGAACGGCGGCTACCACGCGGCCAAGGAGGAGCAGGGAAAGATGGAGGCCCGGATCCGTCAGCTGACCCAGCTGCTGGACGGCGCCACTGTCGGACAAACCCCCCCCGATCACGGCATCGTCGAGCCCGGCATGGTCGTCACGGTCGAGATGTTCGGCGACAAGCTGACCTTCCTGCTCGGCAGCCGCGAGATCGCCGGCAACTCCGATCTGGAGGTCTACAGCGAGAAGTCACCTCTGGGCAAGGCCATCCTCGACCTCAAGGCCGGCGACGTGAGCAGCTTCCGGGCGCCCAGCGGCAAGGAGATCGAGGTCAAGGTCCTGCACGCCAAGCCCTGCGCTGGCTGATCTCGCTGACCTGCTGATGCCCTGAGGGTTGTCCGTTCAGACAGGGTCAGGGCTGAACCCTCAGACTTTGCGAACCGCAATTCTTGAGTAGAGGTCAGCGACTCACCGAGCGGCGGAACTGCCGGGTCGTCAAGGGGACGAAGATGACCAGGATCGCGAGCGACCAGGTCAGGGTGTAGACAACCGGGTGCTGCAGCGCCCAGCCCGGCGTCGGCGTGTGAGGCGGGATGTTGCCGAACAACTCACGGGCTGCCTGGGTGACTGACGAGACGGGGTTCCACTCGGCGAACATTCTCAGCGGCGTGGGCAAGGTGACGATGGGCACGAAGGTGTTGGCCACGAACGTCAGCGGGAAGATCACAATGAAAGCCGCGTTGTTGACGACCTCTGGACTCGGTGCCAGCAGCCCCATCATGGCCATGACCCAGGAGAACGCGTAGGCGAAGATCAGCAGAATCAGGTAGCCACCCAACGCCTCCAGGAACGAGGTGCGGATCCGCCAGCCGACCACCAGGCCGGTCAGCGACATCACGATGACGACGATGACGTTGTTGACGACGTCCGAGAGCGTGCGTCCGAACAGCACCGCCGACGGCGACATCGGCAGTGACCTGAACCGGTCGATGATCCCCTTCTGGATGTCCTCGGCGAGCCCCGCCCCGGTGATGACCGAACCGAAGATGACCGTCTGGGCGAAGATCCCCGCGATCAGGAACTCGTTGTAGTTGCTGCCCTTGACTGCGATCGCACCGCCGAAGACGTAGACGAACAGCAGGACGAACATGATGGGCTGAAGCGTGGTGAAGACAAGCAGGTCCGGGACGCGCTTGATCTTGATGAGGTTGCGCTTGGCCACGACGAAACCGTCGCCGACGGCACTTACGTAACTCATCGGGACACCTCCTGAACCGGTGTGCCAGTCTGCAGACCGTCGGGCTGTTCGGTCCCATGACCGGTCAGGGAGAGGAAGACGTCGTCAAGCGTGGGGCGTCTCAGACCCACGTCGTCCAGGGCGATGTGGGCAGCATCCAGCCTGCGCAGTGCGTCGGTGAGCACGGCCGCGCCGCCGCTGACCGGCATGAGTAGGGACCGTCGATGATCGTCCACAATCGCCTTGCCCACACCGAGCGGCTCGATCAGCTCACGGGCAGCCGCCAGCTGGGACCCGTCGTCGACAGTGATCTCGAGGCGCTCGCCGCCGACCTGCGCCTTGAGCTGGTCGGCCGTGCCCTCCGCGATGACCTTGCCGTGGTCGATGACCACGATGTTGTCCGCGAGCACGTCGGCCTCCTCCAGATACTGGGTGGTCAGCAACAGCGACGTGCCGCCAGCCACCAGTGCCTGGATGACATCCCACATGTCGGTGCGGCCCCGGGGATCGAGCCCCGTCGTGGGCTCATCCAGGAAGAGCACCGGCGGGTCGGCCACCAGAGCGCCCGCCAGGTCCAGGCGCCGTCGCATGCCGCCCGAGTACGTCTTGGCCATCCGGTCGCCGGCATCGTCCAGGCGGAACTGAGCCAGCAGCTCGCGCGCGCGTTCGCGGCTCGCCCGGCGACCGAGATGGTAGAGCCGGCCGATCATGTCAAGGTTCTCGAAACCCGTGAGGTACTCATCGACGGCGGCATACTGTCCACTCAGCCCGATGCGTCGCCGAACCTCCCTAGCGTTCTTGAGCACGTCGACGCCAGCCACCTCGGCAGTGCCGGAGTCCGGCTTCAACAGGGTCGCCAGGATACGTACGGCAGTGGTCTTGCCCGCACCGTTGGGACCCAACAGGCCCAGAACCGAACCGGTCGGCACGCTCACATCTATGCCATCCAGGGCCTTGACCTGGCCATAGTGCTTGACCAGCCCCCGGGCTCTTACTGCGTCCGTCACAGGCAGACTCTTTCACGAGATTCCGACAATGATCCAGACCATGGCCCGAAGAACAGAGCAACGTTGGAACCTGCCGGGCGGGTGGCGCCGGCTACTGGCGGCGACTCAGCCGAAGGTCGGCGCGTATCCCTTTTCGCGCAGGGTCCTCAGCAGCTCCTCGCAGTGTGCCGTGCCCTTGGCCTCGAGCTGCACCGCGATCTCGACCTCGTCAACCGGCAACGTGGCACTCATGCGAACGTGCTCGATATGCACGACGTTCGCTTCGGCGCCGGCCAGGTCGGCCAGCAGGCCCGCCAGCGAGCCCGGACTGTCAGGGACCCGCACCCGGAACTGCAGGTACCGCCCCGCAATGGCCAGACCGTGGCGGATGATCCGCAGCAGGAGCAGCGGGTCGATGTTGCCCCCGGACAGAACAGCCACGACCGGCCCGTCATGAACACCCTTGCCGGCGTCCAGCAGTCGTGCGACGGCTGCGGCGCCCGCCGGTTCGACGAGCTGTTTGGCCCGCTCCAGCAGGAACAGCACGGCACGCGACAGCGTGTCCTCGCTCACCGTCTCGATGGAGTCGACAAGCTCACGCACGATGGCGTAGGGCACCTCACCTGGACAACCGACCGCGATGCCATCGGCCATGGTGGCCATCGTGGCCAGCGGCACCGGATGACCGGCGGCCAGGGACTGCGGGTAGGCCGCGGCCCCTTCTGCCTGCACCCCGATGACGCGCACGTCGGGCCGCGTGGCCTTGACCGCAGTCGCGATACCGGCCAGCAGTCCGCCACCTCCCGCGCTGACCACAATGGTCCTGACGTCGGGGCACTGCTGGAGAATCTCCAGGCCGCAGGTTCCCTGACCCGCCACGATGTCGGGGTGGTCGAACGGATGGATCAGAACCGCGCCCGTCTCGGTCTCGAACTGTCGTGCCCGCACCAGGCACTCGTCGATGCTGGTACCGAGCTGCTCGACCTCGGCGCCGTACCCTCGGGTCGCCATCAGCTTGGGGATCGGCGCGCCCAGTGGCATGAACACGGTCGACCTGATGCCAAGCAGCTTGGCCGCGAGCGCCACACCCTGAGCGTGGTTTCCGGCGCTCGCAGCCACGACACCGCGAGCCTTCTCCTCGTCACTGAGGCGAGACATGCGGGTGTAGGCGCCGCGGATCTTGAAAGACCCGGCGCGTTGCAGGTTCTCGCACTTGAGGAGGACCTCAGCCCCCACCCGATCCGACAGGGCCTGGCTGGACTCCAGCGGGGTGGGACGGATGATTGCGCTGAGCAGATCCTGCGCAGCGAGCACATCGTCAACGGAGACGGGCAGCGACGTTGATGCCATGCGTGCAGGCTACCGTCGCTCAGCTGGGTCCGAAGACAGGACGCGAGCAGCCACCCTGGCCGCCACCTCACTGCCGTGACCTTCAGCGTCGGCCAACAGCCCGGCGGCAAAGAGCAGGTATGCCGAGTCAACCGTGGTGCTGGCCTGCGCCGGCACCTTCCAACCGCCGCCCACGTCGCTGGTGACGGCTCGCAATACCTTGTCCTGCAGGGCTTCTGGGCTGTGCCGCAGCACCCCGCCGGAGCCGATGACATGGGCAAGCCGTGCCAGTGGACGGGCTGTGTCGCCAGGGCGCGGCGGGCGAGCGTGGCGACGTACCGCGGTGAGGGCGGCCACCCGCGCCAGGGTCAGGTCGAGCCCGACCTCGCCATCGGTCTGCGGCAGGTATGCCGGGTCGGCCTCGACGGCCGCCGCCCAGTTCTGCAGCGACTCGATGTCAACGCTGTCAGCCCAGTCACCGCCGGACAACAGATGCTCCACCGTTGCCGCCGCCGCGACACCACGGGCGTTCCATCGCATCCCCAGATCACCCTCGACGGTTCGGGCATGCCAGAGCGGGGCAACGACCTCCTTACGGAGCGTGGCATCCTCACCCTCGGGACTGATCACCGAATAGACGTCGGTGGTGGCTCCGCCGATGTCGAAGACCAGGACATCCCCGTCGGTCGCGGCGGCGAGCGTCTCGACGCCGCGCAGCATCGCGTCAGGGGTGGCCGCCCGGACCATCGACGCGAACTGGGGGCCCCTGGACAGGTGCTTGCCCCCGATGACGTGGCGCAGGAACATCTGGCGGATGGCCGCGCGGGCGCCGTCCGGGCTTATCACCCCGATCTGCGGGAGCACGTTGTCGGTGAGGATGAAACGCCGCCCGGTGGACTCCAGCGCGAGCGCCACCTCGGCGCGGGCCTCGACGTTGCCGGCGACCACGACCGGGGCGCCCAGCCGGGCTTTGGCCAGCCGCGAACCGTTGTGCAGCAACACCTCTGCGTTGCCGCCATCGGTCCCGCCAACCAGCAGGATGACGTCGGGCCGGCTGGCCCTCAGCGCGCCCACCTGCGCGGTGGTCATCGGCCCCGCCGCAACATGCACGATCTTCGCCCCGGCGCTCAGCCCGACCCGCTGGCCCGCCTCGGCCGTGACAGATCGCTCGTAGCCCACAACCGCGAGCCGCAGTCCGCCGCCGGCGCTGGAGCACGCCAGAACCTCATCCGCCGGCGGAAACCCCGCAGCGGCGATGCTCTGGCAGATCGACCGGTAGCCGTCCAGAACGTCTGTGCTGATCGTGGTGGGCACCGATGCAGCGGCCAAGGGGGCGCCGTCCGCAGGGTCGAGAAGGACTGCTTTGGTGAAGGTCGACCCGAAGTCGACACACAGGATCCGTGTCATCGGCGAGGCCAGCGGTGACAGCGCGAGGGCTCAGCCGACGCTCTTGGCCAGCGCCGCGTCGAGGTCGTCGATGAGGTCCTCGGCGTCCTCGATGCCGGTGGACAGACGCACCAGGTCAGCGGGCACCTCCAGCTCGGTCCCGCGGACCGAGGCGTGCGTCATCCGTGCGGGATGCTCGATCAGCGACTCGACCCCACCCAGGCTCTCGCCCAGGGTCCAGATCTGGGTGGCGCCGCAGACATCGACCGCCTGTTGCTCGCCGCCGCCGACCTGGAAGGAGACCATGCCGCCGTAGCGTTTCATCTGTCTGGTTGCCACATCGTGGCCGGGGTGGGTGGACAGACCCGGGTAGTGAACGGCAGTGACGGCGCGGTGACCCTGCAGGAACTGCACGACCTTCTCGGCGTTGTCACAGTGGCGCTCCATCCGCACGCCAAGGGTCTTCAGGCCGCGCAGCACCAGCCAGGCGTCGAACGGCCCGGCAATCGCACCCATGGAGTTCTGGTGGAAGCCAATGCGTTCTTCGGCGTCCTCGAGCCCGGCAACCGCGACGGTCTTCGCCGTGACGACCGCCCCGCCGACGACATCGCTGTGGCCACCGCAGTATTTCGTGGTCGAGTGCATGACAAGGTCGGCGCCGAGGGCCAGCGGCTGCTGGAGGTAGGGCGTGGCGAACGTGTTGTCCACTGCCAGGATCGCGCCGGCCTCATGAGCCACGACCGCGAGCGCCGCGATGTCGGCGATGCCCAACAACGGGTTGGTCGGTGTCTCGACCCACACGATCCTGGTCTGGCCCGGTCGGATGGCGGCGCGCACGGCCTCGACGTCCGAGATCGTGGCGATCGAGTGTTCCACCCCCCACGGAAGGGCGACCTTGTTCATCAGGCGGTACGTGCCGCCATAGGCATCGGCGGGAACGACCACGTGGTCACCGGGCTTGAGCAGCGCCCTGATCACCGTGTCCTGCCCGGCCAGACCGGAGGCGAACGCGAAGCCGCGGCCACCGCCCTCGAGCGCCGCGAGGCACTGCTCCAGCGCAGTGCGAGTCGGGTTAGCTGAACGGCTGTACTCATAGCCGCCCCGAAGACCGCCGACCCCGTCCTGCTTGTAGGTCGAGACCTGGTAGATCGCCGGCACCACGGCCCCGGTCCGCAGGTCCGGCTCCTGTCCCGCGTGGATCGCTCTCGTGTTGAAACCAGCGTCGTACTCGGGCGTCGGTGTGTTCATGGCGGTCATGGCGCCAAGGTTACGCGAGCAGCCACCACGGGCCGTGAGGCGTCGGGCGCTCAGGTGTCGATGATCGGTGACAGCACCGGACAACCGCACGAGGACCGGATGACCACCTGGGTCGCAAGCACCCGAGCCCTGCCCGCCGGCCGGCCACCGACGATACGAGCCTGCAGCTGTTCGCAAGCGAGGCGACCGATGTCGCGGATCGGCTGACGCACCGTGGTCAGGGCCGGGGAGGTGTACCGGGCTGCCAGGACGTCATCCCATCCCACGACAGCCATCTCATCGGGCAGGCTTACCCCGTTGTCCTGCAGTCGCCTGATGATGGCCAGGGCGAGGTCGTCGTTGGCGCAGACGAGCCCGTCGACCTTGACCCGTCGCCGCAGGATCTCGTCCGCGACGTGGATGCCGGCGCCCTCGACCAGCGGTACGCGAAGCGGAGGGCGACGCATGGGCACCTGTGCGACCACGTGAGCCGTTCGGAACCCGGAGTACCTTTCGGCGACGTCCGGAGAGCTGTCGGGATCGCCCACGAACACCAGGTGCGAGCGGCCATGCTCCAGGAGATGAGAGGTGAGCAGGGCAGCATTCCCGGCGTTTTCGGCCCGCACCGAGTCGCAGCCGGCCACCGCGGGGCGCGCGAGCAGTACCACCGGCAAGTCTCGGGACAGGTCCAGAACCACCGAGTCAGGCACCGTGTTGGCCCCGATGGCCAAGCCGTCGACGCGTTGAGCCAGTCCATGAAGGGCCTCGGAGGCATCGTGTCGACGCTGGACCACGACAAGGGCCACGCCTTGTCCCAGCTCTGCGGCCGCGGACTCGAAACCCATGACGATCTCCGAGTCGTAGGCACCGGTGAGGTCGGCAAGTACCAGCCCGTGGACATCGTGGCGTGTCACGACCGGAGTCCGGGGCCGACCGGGCGGCGTGTAGCCCAGTTCATCGGCGGCCGCGACAACCTTCGCCCGAGTCGACTCAGAGGCCGGCCCTCGGCCCTTGAGCACCCGGGAGACGGTCGCCGTCGATACGCCGGCCCTGAGCGCCACCATGTGAAGGGTCACTGCGAAGGGCACGCCGTCGTGGGCCATGTCTCGCCTTCCCGGACTCCGCGACCTGCCGAGGTCACGGCGTCCTCAAGAGCCGATCCTGACAGACAGCGAACGGATCGACCAGTCTCTGCCGCCGGCGAACCCCCCGATCGGCGAGTCGTGTGAGAATTGTCCTGTGTTTGGATCTATGAGGGGCACCCTGACCACCGCCGACGACGCCCTGCCCGGACGGAGCACGCCCCTGCCGGACATCCTGGAGCGCCACGAAGTGCTCGGCACTTCGCTGCTGGGTCCCTGGCCAGCCGGCACCCAGGTTCTCTATGTCGCGATGGGCTGCTTCTGGGGTGCAGAACGCATCTTCTGGCAGCTGCCCGGCGTGGTGAGCACGGCCGCCGGGTACATGGGGGGCTTCACCCCCAACGCGACATACGAGGAAGTGTGCAGCGGCCGGACGGGACACGCCGAGGCAGTGCTCATCGCGTATGACGCGTCACTGACCTCCCCGGAGCTTTTGCTCAAGGCCTTCTGGGAGAACCACGACCCGACGCAGGGCTACCGCCAGGGCAACGATCGCGGCACGCAGTACAGGAGCGCGATCTACTGGTCGACCCCCGATCAGGAAGCAGCGGCACGTGCGACGCGGGAGGCCTTCCAAACCGTGCTGCAGGGCAACGGTTTCGGTGCCATCACCACAGAGATGCGGTCCGCCCAGGACGCCGGCCCCTTCTGCTACGCCGAGGGCTACCACCAGCAGTACCTCTACAAGAACCCCGGGGGCTACTGCAACCACGGCCCGAACGGGATGACCTGCCCTGTTGGCCTGATGAGTCAGGATCAGGTGCCCGCCCAGACGGATGTCCGCCCACCTCAGTGACCAGCTGCCTCCCATGAGCGACGCCTTCACGTTCGAGGCCCTGCGACGCTTCCCCGACCTGCAGGCCGACAGCCTCGTCGCGGTCGACGCCACCGATCGGCTGGTCCTGACCGAGGCCGCCGCTGCCCTGCAGGCCACGTCCCCGGGCCAGGTCGTCGTGGTCGGAGACCGCTACGGCGCCATGACTCTGGGCGCCATAGCGCTAAGTGGTGCCCGCGACGTTCGCGTACATCAGGATCCCATCACCGGCGAACAAGCGCTGGCACACAATGCCATCCGATCAGGGATGGGCGGCGGGTTCCGGCAGCTCCCACTGACACCGGAGCTGTTCACCGGGGCCACCGTCATCATCGGCCAGCTCCCCAAGAGCCTGGACGCGCTGCGTGAGATCACCCAGCTTGCGGCAGCACACGGCGGCGCCGACGTCGCCATGTTCCTGGGTGGCCGGGTCAAGCACATGACCCACGCCATGAACGACGTGCTCAGCGACAGCTTCGCGGACGTGCGGGCATCCCTGGCACACCAGAAGTCCCGCATCCTGGTAGCCAGTCGGCCTCGGCCGGACGTCAACAGCTTGCACGGGGTCGCGGCTGCCCCTGTGCCATACCCGCTGCGACAGCATCACCTCGACCTGGACCTGTGGGTCTGTGCCCATGGCGCGGCCTTTGCGGGGACCAAGATCGACATCGGGACGCGATTCCTTCTGGAGTTCCTGGACCGCATGTACCCGACAGCCGGCACGGCAGTGGACCTCGGTTGTGGCACCGGCATCCTTGCCACGGCACTGGCCAGGGCCTGTCCGCAGCTGAGCGTGATCGCGACCGACGAGTCGGCGGGGGCCGTGTCCTCAGCCCTGGCCACTGTTGCCGCCAACGGACTGACCGAGCGCGTCCAGGTCCTTCGCGACGACGCCATGTCGACCCTGGCCGATGCCAGCGTGGACCTGATCGTGTGCAACCCGCCGTTCCACCTTGGCACCTCGGTGCATTCCGGCGCCTCGATGAGGCTCTTCCAGGGCGCCGGTCGTGTCCTGAAGCCCAAGGGCCAGCTCTGGACCGTGTTCAACTCTCATCTGCCCTATCAGGGCCAGCTGACCCGCGCTGTCGGAGCGACCCGCACCATCGGCCGCAACCCGAAGTTCACCGTCACGGTGTCGACGCGCTGATCTGAGCCATTCGGCTCATGCCTTGGCACCAACTGGTCAGAATGAACCTATGCCGGCCAATCCCCCACCGGTCAGCTTCGCCGAGAGAGTCTGCGCGGCCACGGCGCCAGATCGGGACCGGTTCATCGACGCCGTCCGGGCTGGCAGCCTGCTCATCGTGGTGCTCGGCCACTGGCTGATGGCGACCGTCGTGGTCCAGGGTGACCAGATCATCGGCGCGAACGCCCTGACCTCCATCCCGGCTCTGCAGCTGGCCACGTGGCTGCTTCAGGTCATGCCACTGTTCTTCATTGCCGGCGGCTTCTCCAACATCACCGTCTGGCGCAGCTTGCGTCGTCGCGGTGGCACCTACCCCGAGTACCTCAAGGGCCGGCTCGTCCGCCTGCTCCGGCCGACCCTGCTCTTCGTCCTCTTCTGGCACCTCGCACTGCCGACCGCAGCCGCGCTGGGCATGAGCCAGAACCGTGTCGACGTCATCGGACTGCTGCTCGGGCAACCACTTTGGTTCCTCGGTGTCTACGTCGCCACGACCGCGCTGGCCCCGGCGATGACATCCTGGCATGCAGTCAGTCCGCGAATCGCGCTTGCCGCGCTGGTGGTCGGCGCTGTCGTCGTTGACTGGTTCCGCCTCGGCAAAGGGCTAAAGAGCGTCGGCTACCTCAACCTGGCGATCGTCTGGCTCTTTGCCCAGCAGCTCGGATTCTCATACGCCGATGGCCACTTCGCGCGGCTCTCCCGCCCCGCGCTGTGGGTCACCGTGGCAGGTTCTCTCGCCGTCCTGGTGGCATTGACATCGTGGGGGCCCTACCCGGTGAGCATGGTCGGTATGCCGGGGCGGACCTCCAACATGACTCCGCCGACAACCTGTCTGCTGGTGCTGGCCGTGGCGCAGATGGCAATGGCCATGCTCGCTCGCGACCGGGTCTCCCGGTGGCTCCAGCGCCCGGCACTGTGGGCCGGCGTCGTCAGGTTCGCCTCCATGGCAATGACCGTCTACCTCTGGCACCTGTCCGTGCTCGTCCTGGCGTTCCTGGCTCTGCTCGGTCTGGGAGTCAACCCGCCGCCGCCCGGATCGGGGCTCTGGTGGCTGACCAGACCGTTCTGGCTGCTCGACCTCAGCCTGGTCCTGGCGGTGGTCGCGACCCTGCTGTCTCCACTCGAGCGCGGCAGGACGGCCCAGGTGAGCCCGGGGAGCCAGCCAACCCGGCCACGTGAACAGCTATCTCAGCCCCCGACGACGACAACCACCGTGACGGCAACGACCCTCTCCGGACTCGGAGCCACGTTGATCTCATTCGGACTGTTGGGGTATGTGGCGAGCGGGCTACAGCCGACACCCCACGCCAGCAGCGTGCTGCTGTTCGTGCCGGTGGACCCCATTCAGAACACGGTCTGCGTGCTCGTGGGCTTCGCCCTGTCCATCCTCGCGACCCGGTGGGTCCGCCGCCGACAGTGACCACCCCAAGCCGAAAGCACCCTCAGCCGACGAGAAAGCCCAACAGGTCCGCCCGGGTTAGCACGCCGATCGGCTTGCCGCCGCTGATGACCAGGACCGCGTCCTCGGTCTCCAGAATGTGACGAGCCGCCGAGACCGGCTCCCCCTCACCAACCAGCGGCAATATTGGGCTCATGTGCTTTCCGACCAGGTCCGCGAGGTGGGCCGTGCCCGCGAAAAGTGCGGCCAGCAGGGCGCGCTCGCTCACCGAGCCGGCAACCTCGCCGACCACGACCGGAGGCTCTGCCTTGACCACGGGCATCTGGGAGACGCCGTACTCGCGCAGAATCTCGATGGCGTCGCGAACGGTCTCGGTCGGGTGGGTGTGCACCAGTGACGGTAGGTCCCCGGTCTTGAGCTTGAGCACCTCACCAACTGTCCGCCCGCCGTTCTCGTGCATGAAGCCGTAGGACGACATCCAGGCGTCGTCGAAGATCTTCGAGAGGTAGCCGCGACCGCCGTCCGGCAGCAGCACCACGACGACGCCGTCCGCCGGCAGGTCGCGGGCCGCGCGCAGGGCTGCGACGACCGCCATACCGCAAGAACCGCCGACCAGCAGGCCCTCCTCGCGGGCCAGTCGCCTCGTCATCGTGAAGGACTCCGCGTCCGATACCGCGATGACCTGGTCCACCTGGGTCGGGTCGTAGGCGGGTGGCCACATGTCCTCGCCAACCCCCTCGACCAGGTACGGACGGCCGGTGCCACCGGAGTAGACCGAGCCCTCAGGGTCGGCGCCGACGATCTTGACCCGGCCGCCCTCGCGGTCGGCCGAGATCTCGCGCAGGTACCGGCCGGTGCCGGTGATCGTGCCGCCGGTGCCGATGCCAGCGACGAAGTGGGTGACCTTGCCCTCGGTGTCAGCCCAGATCTCTGGACCGGTCGACAGGTAGTGGCTCTTCGGGTTCTCCGGGTTGGAGTACTGGTCGGGTTTCCAGCCACCCTCAATCTCCTTGGCCAGCCGGTCGCTGACCGAGTAGTAGGAGTCCGGGTGGTCCGGCGCCAGCGACGTCGGGCACACCACCACCTCGGCGCCGTAGGCCTTGAGGACGTTGCGCTTGTCCTCGCTCACCTTGTCGGGACAGACGAAGACGCACTTGTATCCACGGCGCTGGGCGATGAGGGCCAGCCCCACGCCCGTGTTTCCCGAAGTAGGTTCCACGATGGTGCCACCGGGCTTGAGCTCGCCAGAGGCCTCGGCGGCATCAATCATCCGAACCGCGATGCGGTCCTTGACCGAACCACCGGGGTTGACGTACTCCACCTTGACCAGCACGGTGCAGGCAATCCCGTCCGTGACCGCGTTGAGCTTGACCAGGGGTGTGTTCCCGACGAGGTCGGCGATATTCTCGGCATACTTCACCCGGTTATGCTCTCAGACTCTGAACAGATCCCGGGACAGCCCCTCCCCCCTGCGGGTTCGGGCACAAAAGCTTGTGCCGTGCCGTTAGCGTATGGCGGAACAGCAACGAGCATCGCTGGGACCTGTCACGGTTCGACGAGGACGAAGGCTGAGGGGCATGGGTAGGGCACGACGCGCACGCAAGATCGCGGCAACGGCTGCCTACGGGGGCGGCATCGGGGCGGCGGGGATCGGCGCACTCGGTCTCGTCGGCTACGGCGTGCTCAAGGTCGAGGCGCTGCTGGCCAGGCGCATCGTCGGCAAGCCCTTTGAGGGCGCCCCGGACGACAACGGACAGTACGGCTCGGGGCTGGGCTATCCCGTCCAGCTCCTCATGCTCGGTGACAGCAGCGCCGCGGGGATGGGTGCCGAAACGGCACAGCAGACCGTTGGCGCCATCATCGCCAACGGCGTCTCCGCGCTGAGCGGGCGACCGGTCCGGCTCACCAATGTCGCGGTCATCGGCGCGGAGTCCTCGGGTCTGGACAATCAGCTCGCCGAGGCCCTCGAAGAGGTCGACAACCCTGACGTCGCCGTGATCCTCATCGGTGCCAACGACGTCACGCACCGCATCGACAAGTCGATTGCCGTCCGTCACCTCGAACAGACCGTCAGCGCCCTTCGGGGCACCGACTGTGAGGTCATCGTCGGAACGTGTCCCGATCTGGGCACCATCGAGCCGGTGGCCCAGCCTCTGCGACTACTGGCTCGTCGCTGGAGTCGCGACCTGGCCGCAGCCCAGACGGTTGCCGTGATCGGGGCCGGTGGCCGCACGGTCTCCCTGGGCGACCTGCTCGGCCCGCAGTTCGCCACGTTCTCGGAGGAGATGTTCAGCCCCGACAGGTTCCATCCTTCGCCGGCCGGCTACGCGCGGGTGGCCTCGGCGTTGTTGCCCAGCGTCTGCGACACCCTGGGCCTGTGGTCCAGCCCGGTCGACCGCCGTCCAGACTCACTTCGCGGCGAGCGGGTGGGGCCGGTCGCCGTGGCTGCCGTGCAAGCCGTTCGCGAAGCCGGCACCGAGGTGAGCGGGACGGCAGTCGAGGGCCAGCCAGGCGGCCCCCGAGGCCGGTGGGCCATGCTCCTGCGGCGCCGGCGCCGCCCGGTCACGGACCGAAGCGAGCTGGCAGAGGCCACCGAGGCTCCCGACGCGTCCGTGCAAGAGGATGGCTCGACAACACCGCCAAACGCACCAGAGCGCTCCGGGCCGCAGGAACGAGACAAAGCCCACATCCCCAGAGCTGCCGCACCGCAATAGCATCGACGACGAGGTCAGAACCACGTCACCTGGCGAGGTCAGAGCCACGTCACCTGCAGTGCCACACAGAACGAAACGAGGAAGCATGTCCGAAGCCGTCATCGTCTCCACCGCCCGCAGCCCCATCGGCCGGGCGTTCAAAGGCTCGCTCAAAGACGTCCGTCCAGATGATCTGGCCGCGACCGTCGTGACCGCGGCTCTTGCCAAGATCCCGGACCTGGATCCCAGGCTGGTCCAGGACCTTTACCTCGGCTGCGCCGAGCCGTCGGGCGAGCAGGGCGCCAACCTGGCCCGCGTCGTCGCGGTACTGGCCGGCTTCGACCACCTCCCCGGCGCCACGGTCAACCGTTTCTGTGCCTCATCGGTGCAGACCACCCGGATGGCCTTCCATGCCATCAAGGCAGGCGAGGGTGACGTGTTCATCAGCGCCGGGGTCGAATGCGTTTCGCGCTACATCGATTTCGCCGGTCCAGGTGGCGCCAAAGCCGAGGTCCAGAACCTGAAGTTCGCTGCTTCCCAGGCCCGCGGCGCCCAGATGGCCGCGGACAACTCCACCTGGAGCGACCCCCGCGATCAGGGGTCGCTTCCTGACGTCTACGTGTCGATGGGTCAGACCGCCGAGAACGTGGCAACCAGCCGCGGCATCTCGCGGGCACGTCAGGACGAGTGGGGCGTGATCAGCCAGAACCGGACCGAGAAGGCCATCATCGATGGCTTCTTCGCCCGTGAGATCACCCCGATCACCACCCCGGACGGCACCGTTGTCTCCACTGACGACGGCCCGCGCGCCGGTGTCACGCTCGAGGCCCTGTCCGGCCTCAAACCAGTGTTTCGCGAGACCGGCACCGTCACTGCCGGCAACTGTTGCCCGCTCAACGACGGCGCGGCCGCGCTCGTGATCATGAGCGATGCCAAGGCCCGTGAACTGGGCCTTACCCCGCTCGCCCGCGTCGTCTCCACCGGGGTCAGCGCTCTCTCCCCGGAGATCATGGGTATGGGCCCGGTGGAGTCATCTCGTCGTGCGCTCGCGCGTGCGGGCATGTCCATCAACGACATGGACCTGATCGAGATCAACGAGGCCTTCGCCGCCCAGGTCCTGGCCTCGGTCGATGACCTGGGCATCGACACGGACAAGCTCAACGTCCATGGTGGCGCGATCGCGCTGGGCCATCCGTTCGGCTCCACGGGTGCTCGCATCACGACCACCCTGCTCAACGGCCTGGCCTCCCGCGACGGCCAGTTCGGCCTCGAGACGATGTGCATCGGCGGCGGCCAGGGAATGGCCATCATCTACGAGCGCCTCAGCTAAGACGAACCTCTCGCCCTTTGGGCGCGAAGCCGGTGAGCTGGGCTGTGTGCCGGTCAGCCCAGCTCGCGGCGCAGGTCCGCCAGGTCCTTGCGAAGGGTGGATGCCAGCGTCGATGCCAGCGTCGACGTCCGTGTCGAGGTCACCGCGGCCGCGCACGTGTCGTGGACCATGACGGTGAGCTGGTCCATCAGCGTCGCCGGGCCACAGTCCGGGACCACCGACGCCGGGACGCCGGTAGCCTCCGTGATCCCGTCGGCCAGGGACTGTACGAGCGCGTGAACTCGACCGGTAAACGACAGCGCGCGGTCGAGCGGCCGCTGATGCCACCGCTGGACCACGCGCTGTAGTTCGGTTGCGACCTCCTGGGGGACAGGCGATCTCCGGGTCTGTTGCACGTTCACTGACGCATGCGAGCCAGCAGTCGCAGGATCTCGAGGTACAGCCAGACCAGGGTGACGATCAGCCCGTGGGCCAGGAGCCACGAGTACTTCTCGGGCAGCTGCGCCTTGACCGCACGATCGACCGAGTCGAAGTCGATCGCCAGCGAGTAGGACGCCAGGCCCACCCCCAGCACGGAGATGACGATGCCCATCGGGCCAGTGCCGCCGAAGCCCCAGCCGCCGCCGACGCCCATGAACGCTGCGGCCACGTTGACGAGACCGAAGAGCAGGTAGCCCAGGATCGCCATGCCGAAGATCCGGCGGGACTTGTCGGTCACCTTGATCAGACCGGACTTGTAACCCAGGAGCATGCCGGCGAAGGTGCACACCGTCGCGATCACCGCTGTCGTGACGACTCCCGGCCAGCGCTGCTCGAAGACCTCACTGATCGCCCCGACGAGGACACCTTCCAGCACGGCGTAGAGCACGATCAGCGGCACGCTGATGGTCTTCTTGAACGCGATGACCAGGCCGACCGCCAGCGATCCGAACATGCCGCCGAGCATCAGCGGCAGGCTCAGGTTGATGCTGCCGGCCACGGTGTACCACGTGGCCGCACCGACCAGCAGGACGATGCTGAAGAGCCCGAGGGTCTTCATCACCACGTCATCCAGGGTCACCCGTTGCATCTGCACCGGACCTGCGGACGGCTGGTTGTACAGGTCCTGGAGCTGCTGGGAGTTGAGGCTGTCCTGCACGTCGCCTCCAGCACTCATGCCTGATGCCGCGTGCCCGCGATCAAAACCGGCATAGTCGCCCTTGGTGATCTGCTTGTCGATCCGGTTGAACACCGGGTTGCTCGCCATCGTCTTCCTCCAGCACGTCGTGCCGCCCCATGGACGGTTCTGTTACCAGACTAAAGGTTGCCGATGGCGCTAAGTTCCCCGCCATGGCCGACGTTGACCGATTGTGAGCGGTTCATCACGACCGGCACCGACGTGAGGTCTCCGACCTTGGTGTCCCCGACGGGTCTCGAACCCGCACTGGAGCGATTTTAAGTCGCCTGCCTCTGCCATTGGGCTACGGGGACAGACGCCAGATTACAGATAAGAACGACGTGGATGTATGCCGTGCGGTCCGCTGACTCGGTCCAGGAAGAGCAATCCGTTGGTGTGGTCAATCTCGTGCTGCAGCGCCACGGCCTCGAAACCGTCGGTGATGACCTCCACCCACTCCCCGGTCAGTGGAAGCTGACCTCGAACGACCAGACCCTGGGCCCGGATGACGTCCCCGGTGAAGTCAGGCACCGACATACAACCCTCGCGACCGCGCTCCCTGCCGGTCACGCTGACGACCACGGCGTTGCAGAGGGCAAATAGCCCGTGGCAGGTGCGCGTCTTGACATGACCGGAGACGTCGAGGCAGAACACCCTCGCGGCGACGGCGACCTGTTGAGCGGCCAGTCCAACGCAACCCGGCGAAACCAGCTGGGTGGCGAGCAGATCCGCGACGAGCTCGATCGTGGCGGCGTCTGTCGGGTCGACGTCCCGCCCAGGGGTGGACAGCATCGGATCCGGAGCGCGGACGACCGGACGTGCCACGCCGGCAGACAGCCCGGGCATCGCCCAAGTGTCGGTTCCCGGGCTCACAACAGGTCGTCGTCGATCGGTGAGAGATGAACCTCGACACCCAGCTCGTCGGCGGCGCCCTGCAGCTCGGCCCGAAGACCAACCGCGGACGCCTCCTTGGGCAGCTGCAGCTCGGCCATCAGCACGTAGAGCCCTTCAACCAGGCGGGTACCGAGGTCGACGATGTTAGCGCCATGTCGTGCCACGACTGCGGTGATCGTGGCCACGATCCCAGGCCGGTCCGCGCCATGGACCCGCAGCGCATAGGACGGGCCGCGGACCGCGCTGAGCGCAGAGTCGCCGAGCACGCGGGCGTTGATGACCAGCGAACCCCCGGCACACAGGGGGTTCAGAGCACGCTGGACCGCCTCGGCGCTGGCACCGGTATGTACCAGCAGGACCATGGCGAAATGGCCGCGCAGCAGTGTCATCGTCGAGTCCTCGAGGTTGCCGTGCAGGTCGGCAAGAGCACCCGTCACGTCCGCGACGATCCCGGGCCGGTCCTGCCCCAGGACGGTGACCGCGATGATCTGCTCTCTCATGGCACGACGTTACCGTGACTCAGAGACCCGCGAGAACCTCATCCAGCATCGTTTCGGTGAGTCTGCCGGTGAACGTATTCTGCTGGCTCACGTGATAGCTGCCCACGAGTCGGATCGACCTGTCAGTGGTGGTGAGCAACACGGTCTCGGCCCCGTGCGTGAATCGGGGTCTGGGACGTGGGACGGTCCACCCCAGCCGCCGGGCACTTGCCTGCGTGGCGTCCCAGGCGATCGCCCCCAGTGCGAGAATCGAACGCAGGCCAGGAGCAGCCAGGGCGAGGTCACGGTCCAGCCAGATCCCACAGGTATGCCGCTCGGCCGGGTCGGGCTTGTTCCCCGGCGGAGCGCAACGCACCGCAGCGACGATGCGCACTCCGGTGAGTGACTGACCGTCGCCGGCGTGGGTGCTGGTGGGCAGGCTCGCGTATCCCGCCCGGTGCAGCGCGGCATAGAGCCAGTCACCGCTTCGGTCGCCGGTGAACATCCGGCCCGTGCGATTGGTGCCGTTGGCGGCCGGTGCCAGTCCGACGACGAGGATTTCCGGCTCCGGGTCGCCAAATCCGGGACCGGGGCGACCCCAGTACGGCTGGTCGGCGAAAGATGCCCGCTTGCCTTCGGTAGCCACCGATTCGCGCCACCGTACGAGCCTGGGGCAGGCGCAGCACACGGACACCACCGCGTCCAGCTCCGCAATGGACCCGGCCATCTCGGCCAGCTGTTCAACCTGACCCTCGGTCCGCGCGATCGCGGAGGCGGAGTCTGCGGGATCCCCGGGCCAACCAGCACCTGGTGGCACCGGCGACTCGAACAGCTCACCGGTCATCGGATGGGGGAGCCGAGGCGGGGTTGTTGTCTTGGGCATGGTCACGATCACGGTCAGGTCGCCTCAGGCGACTGACAGCGCAATACCGTCGAGGATGTCGTGCTCAGAGGTCACGACTGCGGTGATGGCGGCGTCGCGTTGCAGGCGCCGGATGATCGTGCTCCACACCAGAGCACCGGCGCCGATCACGTCGACACGTCCGGCATGCATGAACGGCAACGCCGCCCTCTGTGCACGGGTCATCGACAACAGCGAGGCGCAGGCGTCGATGATCTGCGCCGACGGCAGCTGCGAAAGGTGGATCTTCTCGGGCTCGTATCTGGTCAGCCGCAGCGCGTGGGCGGTGATGGTCGTAATAGAACCGGCCAACCCCACCAGTGTCGAGATCCCGTGGAATCCGACGACTTCCGCAGCCTGGTCGATGGCCGCCTCGATGTCCACGACGGCCGCTGCGATCTCGCTGGGCGTCGGCGGGTCACTGCGCAGGTGACGCTCAGTCATCCGAACGCACCCGACGTCGACCGACCGTGCCTGCTGCACGTCGAGGGTCCCCCGGACGAACTCAGTCGAACCGCCACCGAGATCCACCATGAGGTATGGACCGGGGATGCCCTTCGCCCGCAGGTCGCCGGTGGCGCCCTGGAAGGACAGGGAGGCTTCCTCATGTCCGGTGACCACCTCTGGTGCGATCCCGAAAGCGGCAAACGCATCACGCACGCCGAGCACGAACTCCTGGGCGTTGCGAGCGTCGCGTGAGGCCGACGTCGCGACGAACCTGACTCTTTCGACGCCGAGCTGCGAACATTGAGTGGCGTACTCGCGTGCCTGAGCCACGGTGCGACTCATCGCCTCAGGGGCGATGATCCCGGTCCTGTCGACGCCGTGGCCCAGTCGCACGATCTCCATGCGCCGCACCAGGTCGGTCAGCATCCCCGAGTCCGGGTCAACGTCGGCTATCAGGAGCCGGATCGAGTTCGTGCCGCAGTCGATCGCACCGACGCGGGTCATCGCTGGCCACGGGTTTCGCTTCGGGGAACACATGGACCGGCCGCCCACCAGTGGCCAAGGGCATCGAGCGCCTCATCACCAAAAGGGTTGACTCCGGGGCCGACGGCCAGGGAGTGCCCGATCAGCACATGAAGACACTTCACCCGGGTGGGCATTCCGCCGGCAGAGATGCCCTCGATCTCGGCGACGTCGCCAAGCTCACCACGACGGCGAAGGTAGTCCTCATGGGCGCCGACATAAGCCGTGGCCAGCTCGGGATCACCGCTTAGCCGCTGCGTCATATCGCGCATCATGCCGCTGCTCTCCAGAGTGCTGATTGCTCCGCTCAGGCGCGGGCAGGTCACATAGTAGGTGGTAGGAAACGGTGTGCCGTCAGGCAGCCTGGGCTCGGTACGCAGGACGTCTGGGCATCCGCACGGACATCGGTGAGCCACGGCGGCAACGCCACGTGGAACCCGGCCCAGCTGCTCGTGCACCGCACTCAGATCGGCGTCCTCGACCTTATCGACGCCGTTGGGGCCGCCCCGCTGATCCGACTGATCCGACGCTGCCACGGGGACCTAACCGCTCATGGCGCGGGAGCGGCCGGAGAGGGCTGCCCGGTTGCCACATTGGCGGGGGTATCCGCGATAACCATCGACTGCCACAGCTGGCCGTACCACGGGATGTTGGCGGTGGAGGTCTTTGCCGGAGCCGCTATCTGTGCACCGCTGGTCAGGACAGGCGCAGCCGCCCCATCGATCACTGTGAACGACTTCTCACCCACCCGCACAAGCTTGAGCCGCTCGCGTGCCTGCTGCTCGACGTATGCCGGGTCGGCCCACTGTCGTTGTTCCTGTTGCATGGCTGCGACCGTCTCACGTTGCCGGGCGATACGGTCGCGCAGCCCGTTGATCTGACCCTGCTGGCTGAGCGTGGAGCGCAACGCCGGTATGAGCGTCATCGCAAGAATCAGAAAGACCGACGCCAGGATCGCCATGCCCTTGATGGACCGAGGGGTGCGCAGCTCTTGGGAGGGGCTACGGCCGCGCGCCGCGGCGGGTGGTCGTGTTGCCGGGACTCTGGGCGATGAGGAGCTGCCGGCACGCGACGAGGCGGTACGCCGAGGAGTCTTCGGCGTACCGCCTGGTCGTCGCGTTGTCGCCACCGTTGCAGCGCCGCTCAGGCCTTGTCAGCCACATTGGCCGCGACGTTGAAGCGCGGGAAGGCGCTCACGCCGGCATACCGCGCGGCATCGTCCAGCTCTTCCTCGATACGCAGCAGCTGGTTGTACTTGGCCACCCGCTCGGACCGGGCAGGGGCTCCGCTCTTGATCTGGCCACAGTTGGTCGCCACCGCGAGGTCGGCGATGGTCGTGTCCTCAGTCTCACCGGAGCGGTGGCTCATCATGCAGGAGTATCCAGCACGGTGGGCCATGTCCACGGCGTCCAGGGTCTCGGTCAGCGAACCGATCTGGTTGACCTTGACCAGCATTGAGTTCGCGGAGCCGGCGACAATACCCCGGGCCAGACGCTGGGGGTTGGTGACGAACAGGTCGTCACCCACGATCTGCACGGAGGCGCCGAGCTCGGCGGTCATCGTGGCCCAGCCCTGCCAGTCCTCCTCGTCGAGCGGGTCCTCGATGGACACCAGCGGGTAGGCCGCAACGAGGTCAGCGTAGTAGGCCGTCATCTCGGCGGAGGTGCGCTGGTTGCCCTCGAATGTGTAGACCCCGTCGGTGCAGAACTCGGACGCAGCCACGTCAAGGGCGAGGCCGATGTCGGTGCCGGGGGTGTAACCGGCCCTTTCGATCGCGACGATGATCAGGTCGAGGGCGGCGCGATTGCTCTCGAGGTTGGGCGCGAAGCCACCCTCGTCGCCCAGCCCGGTGGACAAGCCACGCTCCTTCAGGACGGACTTCAACGAGTGATAGACCTCGGTGCCCCAGCGGAGCGCCTCGCGAAAGGTCGGCGCGCCCAGCGGAGCAATCATGAACTCCTGGATGTCCACGTTCGAGTCAGCATGCGACCCACCGTTCAGGATGTTGAACAACGGGACGGGCAGGACGTGTGCGTTCGGGCCGCCGATGTAGCGGAAGAGCGGCAGGTTCGCCGACTCGGCGGCCGCACGAGCCACGGCCAGCGAGACGCCCAGGATTGCGTTGGCGCCCATCGAGCCCTTGTTGGGCGTGCCGTCCAGAGTGAGCATCTCAGCATCGATGAGCCGCTGTTCACTTGCCTCGAAGCCCAGCAGTACCGGGCCGATCTCGTCAAGGACTGCATCAACAGCCTGCCCAACACCCTTGCCGCCGTATCGCTTGGCGTCGCCGTCACGGCGCTCGACTGCCTCAAAGGCGCCGGTCGAGGCGCCCGAGGGAACCGCCGCGCGGGCAATGGTGCCGTCGTCGAGGGCGATCTCGACCTCAACGGTGGGGTTACCACGCGAATCGAGGATCTCGCGCGCGACTACTGCCTCAATACTGGCCACAAGACTCTCCTGCATATTGCCGGATAGGAACATCTTGAGCCTAACGGGTCCCCCCGGATCGACAGGTCACCGACCCGCAGCCCGGGTCAGGGGTCTGCCAGACAGTGCTGTTGAGTCGGAAGCAAACTCAGAGCTGGGCGTCCAGCGCGCGGACCGCAGCGCGAAGTACCGCTTCCGGGTCCTGACCGTTGTCCCGCGCCTCCAGCACGAGCGCGAAGAGTCGCGAACCGAGGTCTTCGTCGGCCGCCGCCGCCTGTACCAGGTCGAAGCGACCGGCCGTCGACAGACGCCCAGCTGCCTTGTTCGCCCTGGCAAGCGCCGACAGATCCTTGGGTACGCCGTCCATGGGCGACGTCCGATGCGGCTTCTCGGCAGCCTTGATCTGCTCCCAGTTGTCCGCCATCTCCTGTGACGTGTCGGCGTCGACATCGGCGAACACGTGCGGATGACGGCGAACGAGCTTCTCGACGATGCCGCCCGCCACGTCGTCGATCCCGAATGGCGAGTCAGCATCCTCCTGGCCCACCCGCGCATGAAAGATGACCTGCAACAGGAGGTCACCGAGCTCCTCCACCATGTGCGCGCGATCCCCCGACTCGATGGCCTCAACCAGCTCATGGGTCTCTTCGATCGCGTATGGCACCAGTGACTCATGAGTCTGCTCAGCGTCCCAGGGGCAGCCCCCCGGCGAACGCAACCGATCCATCACCGCGACCAGGTCGAGCAGCCGCGACCCCGGGACGTCATAGGACCCGACGAGGATCTCCACCTCAGGCGGATCCTGACGACTGCTGACCTCGGCCGCCAGGGCATCGGTCAAGCCTGGGTCGCCATCCGCAGAGCCGATCCAGACCACCTCACCGTCGCCGGCACGCTCGACCAGCAGGCGAGCAAGAACAGCAGGCTGCTGCTCGCCCAGGTGAGCGACCGCAATACCCGACTCCTGTATCGCGTACAGCTGTGAGTCGTCCTCATCCCTGGCCAGGACGTGGGCCGCGCCCGCGAGGGCGGCCCAGGCGCCCCGGGAGAACAGACCGGGGGCGATGCGCGAAGTGCTGAGCAGCAGGGTCAGCCGGCGCACCATCACGGCGTCGCCGGCGCTCACTTGGCACCCGGTGAGGCGCTGGCCTTGATCCAGTTGGGAGAGGTCGGCAGGATCGCGGCCTGGGTGAGATCGAAGGTGCCGTAGCGGGGGTTGACGGTGATCTTGGCCTTGCCGAGCTTGGCCAGGATGGACGTCTTGCTGGCTTGGCTCAGGGACGGGATCGCCAGCTGCATCCGGACGAAATCTATCGTGGCGGGCGAGGCATTGGCCACCTTGGCCACGACCTTGCGCGCCTGGGCCTCGGGAACGCCCTTGCCGGTGCGATCGGCCTCGGCAAGGACGTACGGCGCAAGGATCAGGTCGAGCAGAACGACGGTCGGGGAGAGCTTCTGCTGAACCTGGGGGAGGGAGTTGAGCTGGGCCGCGACGGTCTGGACGTCCTTGTCGCTGATGGTGGTCCCGTCGATGATCGCTGCAGCACCCGGCTTCTGGGGGCCGCACGCGGATAACGCCAGAGTCACGCCGAGCAGAAGCGTCAGAGACTTTGTGGCAAACGCCGTTCGGGAGGCGCGGGTGTTGCCCAGCGTGGATCGGATGTGCTGTGAAGGCGCCAAGGCCGTTCCTTTCATCGATGCTGAGCGGTTGCGACTCGCGCGGCGTCCGCCACGCTGTCAAGGAGAACCACTTCGATCAGGTCACTTGCCCACCGCAGGACCGCCGTGTCCCGCATCGGCTGACCAGCCACCCGTGCAGTCATCGGTCTGGGCACCAAGATCGTACGGACCGCGTCCTTGACCAGCGTGCCCGGGTACAGCCGTTGAAGCCGGAGCTGCTTGCTCTCGGGCAGCTGGAGCGGGCCGAACCGCACGAAGTTGCCTTGCACGCTGATGTTGCCCACGTCCGCCTTGCGGGCCACAGTGCGAAGACGTGCCACCTCGAACAGGTTGCGTACCGGCTCGGGCGGGGTGCCGTAACGATCTTGAAGCTCGGCCTCGATCTCGGCCAACCCGGCGACATCCTGGACCGTTGCGAGCTTCTTGTAGGCCTCGAGGCGCAACCGCTCCCCCGGGACGTACTCGTGCGGCAGGTGCGCATCAACGGGCAGCTCGATCTTGATCTCGGCCGGCGGAGCCTCGCCACCGTCTCCGCGAAAGTCAGCCACGGCTTCGCCGACGAGACGGATGTAGAGGTCGAAGCCGACCCCGGCGATATGGCCGGACTGCTCACCACCGAGCATGTTGCCGGCGCCGCGGATCTCAAGGTCCTTCATGGCCACCGCCATGCCTGCGCCGAGGTCGGTGTGGCTGGCGATGGTGGCCAGCCGGTCGTGCGCTGTCTCGGTGAGCGGCTTCTCCGGGGGGTAGAGAAAGTAGGAGTAGGCGCGTTCACGACCACGCCCCACCCGACCGCGCAGCTGGTGAAGCTGGCTGAGGCCGAGCACGTCGGCCCGTTCCACGATGAGGGTATTGGCGTTGGAGATGTCCAGACCGGTCTCGATGATCGTGGTGCAGACGAGGACGTCGAAGCGTTTCTCCCAGAAGTCGACCACGACCTGCTCGAGCTTGTGTTCGGGCATCTGACCGTGCGCGGTGGCAATGCGCGCCTCGGGCACGAGCTCACGGATCCTGGCGGCGGCCTTCTCGATGGACGAGACCCTGTTGTGGATCAGGAACACCTGGCCCTCACGCAGGAGCTCGCGCCTGATGGCGGCAATGATCTGCTTCTCGTCATAGGCCCCGACAAAGGTCAGGACGGGGTGACGCTCCTCGGGCGGCGTGGCCAGAGTGGACATCTCGCGGATGCCGGTGACCGCCATCTCAAGGGTTCGCGGGATCGGAGTCGCCGACAGGGCAAGAACGTCAACGGCCGTGCGCAGGCGTTTGAGCTTCTCCTTGTGCTCGACACCGAAGCGCTGCTCCTCGTCGACCACCACCAGCCCGAGGTCCCGGAAGGCAATCTCATCGGACAGCAGCCGATGGGTGCCGATCACGAGGTCGACCGTGCCGTCGGCCAGCCCCTTGACGACCTCGCTGGCCTCGGCATCGGACTGGAAGCGCGACAACGCCTTGACCACCACGGGGAACGGTGCGTAGCGCTCCGAGAACGTCTGGAAGTGCTGCTGCACGAGCAAGGTCGTCGGCACCAGGATCGCGGCCTGCTTGCCATCCTGGATCGCCTTGAACGCCGCCCGCACCGCGATCTCGGTCTTGCCGTAGCCGACGTCGCCGCAGATGAGCCGGTCCATCGGGACCTCACGCTCCATGTCCATCTTGACCTCGTCGATACTACTCAGCTGGTCGGGGGTCTCGACGTAGACGAAGGCGTCCTCCAGCTCAAGCTGCCAGGGTGTGTCCGGCCCAAAAGCGTGGCCCTTGGTTGCCATCCGGGCGCTGTAGAGCCGGATCAGCTCGCCGGCGATCTGTTTGACGTGCTTCTTGGCCCGGCCCTTCGTCTTGGCCCAGTCCGCGCCGCCCAGCTTGTGCAGCGTGGGCGCCTCGCCGCCGACGTAACGGGTGACCTGATCGAGCTGGTCGGTGGGCACGAAGAGTCGGTCAGCAGGTTGGCCCCTCTTGCTGGCGCCATACTCCAGCAAAAGGTACTCGCGGGTGGCCCCGCCGACCGTACGCTGCACCATCTCGACGAACTTACCCACGCCATGCTGCTCGTGCACGACGTAGTCACCCAGACGCAGCTCCAGCGGATCGACCTGGTTGCGCCGCCGCACCGGCATCCGGCGCATGTCCTTGGTGGAGGTACCGGCCTGGCTGCCGGTGCTCAGGTCGGACTCGGTGACAACGACGAGCCTGGCGCCGGGAGCGATGAATCCATGTCCCAGCGCTCCGGTGGTCACCTGGACGAGACCGCCGGGAAGTCGTTCGAGCATGCCTGCCTGCGCCTCGATGTGGTTCGGGACATCGCTGTCCGAAAGCACCTCGCTGACCCGTTTGGCCAGGCCGTGGCCATCCGTGACGACCAGCGTGTGCCACCCCTGGCCGGCCCAATGACGCAGCGCCGCGACGGCGCGATCTGTGTCGCCGCGAAAGGCCTCCATGTCGGTTGTCTCCACACTGAGACGCTGCTCGTCAAGCCCCGCCAGCTCGGCGTCGGCGCCGAAGCTGGTCAGCGACCACCAGGGGCGTCCGGTCTCCAACGCGTGAGCTCGGACGTCCTCCAGCAACCAGTACGACGCCGTTCCCAAGATCCCCTGCAGATCAACGGGGACGGCGTTGCCGGACACCGCGTTGGACCAGCTCGCATCAAGGAACTCGGCGCTGGTGGCGACCAGGTCGTGGGCCCGTTTGCGCACCCGCTCCGGGTCGGTCAGGACCACATGGGTGCCTGGCGCGAGCACGTCGAGCAGACTCTCCATGCCGTCAACGAGGGCCGGCGCAAGGGATTCCATTCCCTCGACGGCGATACCCTCGGCCACCTTGCCCAGCATGTCCGCGACCCCGGGAAGCTGCGTGGCAAGTACTGCCGCACGCTGGCGAACCGCCTCGGTCAGCAGGATCTCCCGACACGGCGGAGCCCACAGCCCATGCTCGGCGATCTGCAGGCTGCGCTGATCCGCAACCTTGAACCAACGGATCTCCTCGACCCTGTCGCCCCAGAACTCGATCCGCAGAGGATGCTCCTGAGTGGGTGAGAAGACGTCGAGAATGCCCCCCCGCACAGCGAACTCGCCCCGGCGCTCGACCAGGTCGGTGCGCACATACGCGGCGGCGGCGAGTGCGTCGACAACGCTCTCCATTGGCGTCTCGTCGCCGACCTTGAGCGCGACCGGGACCAGATCGCCCAGACCCCTGACCAGCGGCTGCAACAACGCCCGGACAGGAACCACGACAACATCCAGCGGTCCGTATGCCGTGTCGGTCGCGTCGGGATGGGCGAGCCGGCGCAAGACCGCCAACCGTCGCCCCACCGTGTCACTGCGCGGGCTCAGCCGCTCATGGGGCAGCGTCTCCCAGCTCGGAAAGTCGGCCACGACGTGTGCGGGCAGAAAACACCGCAGGGCGGCGACCAGGTCCTCGGCCTCACGCCCGGTGGCAGTCACCGCAAGGATCGGGCGACGGACACTGCTGTCGTGAGCACCGGCAAGCGCGGCGATGAGAGGCGGGCGAGCACCCGGGGATACCGCGATGTCCAGGACCGCTGGTGCGCCCCTGCGAGTGCCCGCCCCGGACACCGGTGCGCCCCACGTCAGAATGTCTCGCACTATCGGGTCGGTGACAAGAACGTCGAGCAGCGGGGTGAGGCTCATGAGGGGCGAAGCTCCTGGCTATGGGTCGGCAACACAAACGCCCCGTCGCGAAGAGCCAACCGGGTAGGCCAACAGTTTAGGTCAGCGGGAGTGCCATTCCTGCTGCGCGGCGACCAGGCCCTCCGCCACGAGTCGCTCGACGGCGTCCGCGGCGTCGCTGATCAGCAGGGGAACCTCGCTGCGCTCGGTACTGGCGAAGTCGTGCAGAACGTAGTCGGCCGCATCCATCCGCCCTGGCGGACGGCCGATGCCAACCCGAACGCGCAGGTACTCCCGAGTGCCCACCGACTTGGTGATCGAACGAAGGCCGTTGTGCCCACCCTCCCCGCCACCAAGCTTGAGCCGGACCTCGGCGAAGGGGATGTCCAGCTCGTCATGGATCACGATGAGGTTCTGGAGGGGGACCTTGTAGAACGACAGCAGCCCTGCCACGGGCCCGCCGGACTCGTTCATGAAGGTCAGCGGCTTGGCGATGATCGCCCTGCTAGGCGCTTGCGCGGGCGTCCCGCCGGCTGTTGCGCCCTGTGGAGCCGATAGTCGGACCTCGGCCGCGGCCGCACGTGCTTTGTGCGAGCGCAGGCTCGCACCGGTGCGGACAGCCAGCTCGTCCACGACCATGGCGCCAACGCTGTGCCGATGACCAGAGTACGAGGGGCCGGGATTTCCCAGCCCAACGATCAGCCACGGAGCCATTGCGTCCATTCGGTCTGCAGGTAGGAACCGGTTGGCCCGGTCCTGACAATAGTCAGAACCGGGCCGGTCTCAGCGGACTCAGGCCTTCTCGTCCTCCGCGGCAGGGGCCTCAGCTGCAGAAGCCTCGTCGCCAGCAGCCTCAGCTGCAGGGGCGCCGGCACCCATCTCGGCGAGCTCAGCGGCCATCTCGGCCTCCAGGGCTTCAGCAGAGATTGCCTGGGTGATGTTGACGATCAGCGTCGCCGCGTCGGTGAGCAGCTCGGCGCCCTTGGGCAGCACCAGGTCTGAGGCATGGATCTGGGTGCCAGCCGGCAGTCCCTCGATCGAGACCTCGACACGGTCAGGGATATGGGTGGCCTCGACGGCCAGCTCCACGTCGTTGTTCTCGACCGAGACGACCGTCTCGACCGCGGCGGCGCCCACGAGGTGGATGGGCACGTCAACGTGGACCTTTTCGCCCTTGCGGACGACAACGAGGTCGATGTGCTCGATGACCGGCCTGATCGGGTCGCGCTGGACGTCCTTGGCCAGGGCCAGGTGGTCCTTGCCGTCGATCTCGATGGTGAGCAAGACGTTGGCGACCTTGAGGGCCAACATCGTCTGGTGGCCCGGCAGGCTGATATGAACCGGGTCGGTGCCGTGGCCGTACATGACGGCGGGGATGTTGTGTTCGCGGCGGATGGTGCGGGCGGCACCCTTGCCGAACGAGGTGCGAGGTATGGCGACAAGCTTGTTCCGGGAAGTCTCGGGCTGGGACATGGTGCTCTCCAATGTTGCCGATCCGCGCGCCGTTGAGTGCGGCATCTACGGGTGTGCTGGCGTGAGTGTTCGGGGGTGACAGTGTTCTGGGTGACGGTGTTCTGGGGGTGATGGCAGTGCGATGGGCCTCGACGCGGGGCGCGGCACGACGCGGGTAACCAGCGTGGCAAGCGCACTTCAGCCTGTGAAGATCCGGGCGTCCGGCGCCACCGCGTCGATAACGGAGCACTGCAACAAGCTGACACGAGTCAGGTCAGGCTGATTCACACTCAAATCAGGCTGTTTGGACTCAGATGGAATCAGTCATGCAGCGTCCCTCGCCGAGGCAACCCCGAAAGTCTAGGCGACCTGGTACGGCATATGGAAATCGTGGCCACGCCTCGCCCGGCCGGAGGCCGTAGGTCAGTCGGTCTGTTCAAACAGGCTGGTGACCGAACCGTCCTCGAAAACGGCGCGGATCGCCTGGCTGAGAAGGGGGGCGATCGAGAGCTCGGTGAGCTTGTCGAAGTGACGCTCGGCCGGGATCGGCAGGGTGTTCGTGACAATAACTTCGCGGGCCTGGCAGTTCTTGAGCCGGTCGACGGCAGGTCCGGACAGGATCGCGTGCGTGGCGGCGATGATGACGTCGGCAGCGCCCACGGCGATGAGCGCGTCGGCTGCTTTGGTGATCGTCCCGGCGGTGTCAATCATGTCGTCAACCAGGATGCAGGTGCGGCCGGCGACCTCGCCGACCACGCGGTTGGCGACGCTCTCGTTGGGCCGGGTGATGTCGCGAGTCTTGTGGATGAACGCCAGCGGCGCACCGCCCAGCCGCTTGGACCACTGCTCGGCGACCTTGATCCGCCCGGCATCCGGGGAGACGACGGCCAGCTGCTCGGTGCCGTACTTGCTGCGGACGTACTTGGACAGGATCGGCAACGCCACAAGGTGGTCGACCGGTCCGTCGAAGTACCCCTGGATCTGGTCAGTGTGCAGATCCACGGACATCAGCCGGTTGGCTCCTGCGGTCTTGAACAGGTCCGCGATGAGGCGGGCCGAGATCGGCTCGCGACCACGATGCTTCTTGTCCTGCCGCGAGTAGCCGTAGTAGGGCATGACCACTGTGATTCGCTTGGCGGAGGCACGCTTGAGCGCGTCGACCATGAGCAGGTGCTCCATGATCCACTCGTTGACCGGAGCGGCGTGGCTCTGCAGGACGAAGGCATCCGAGCCACGCACAGACTCCTCGTAGCGCACATACATCTCGCTGTTGGCGAACTCGTAGGCCGAGGTTGGCACCAGGTTCGTCCCAAGCTGATAGGCCACCTCTTCGGCGAGCTGGCGGTTGGACCGTCCGGAGAAGATCATGAGATTCTTCTCGGTCGCGCGCTTCAGGCCGTTCATGGGCTCGCGTTCCCTTCGGGGACTATGACGGAGTCTTCGGGGGCGACAGACGAATCCGCACTGGCAGCCGCGGCCGCGTGCGCGGAGGCTGTGCCCGCACGTTTGTCATACACCCAACCCAGCAGATTGCGTTGGGGCGACACGTTGATGGCCAGGGCGCCCGGTGGAACGTCCTCGCGGACGACGGTCCCGGCGCCGGTGTAGGCACCGTCACCCACGCTAACCGGCGCGACGAACATGTTGTCCGAGCCGGTGCGGCAATGGCTGCCGATGGTGGTGTGCATCTTGTTGACGCCGTCGTAGTTGACGAAGACGCTCGACGCGCCGATGTTCGTGTGCTCACCGATCGTGGCATCCCCGACATACGTCAGGTGGGGCACCTTGGATCCGGCGCCGATCTGGGCGTTCTTGGTCTCGACAAAGGTGCCGATCTTGCCCTTCGCACCGAGCTCGGTGCCCGGCCGCAGATACGAGAAAGGCCCGACCGTGGCACCCTCGCCGATAACCGCAAAAGACCCATGCGTGCGTATGACGGTGGCGCCGCGGCCGATCGCAACGTCCGTGAGCGTGGTGTCGGGCCCGAGGACGACATCGTCACCGATGGTGCTGGCACCATGGATCTGGGTCTGCGGATGGATGGTGACATCGCGTCCGAACGTGACGTCGGCATCTATCCACGTCGTGGCCGGGTCGACCACGCTCACTCCGGCACGCATCCAGCGCTCAACGATCCGGCGGTTGAACTCGGCCCCGAGCCGGGCCAGCTGGACGCGGTCGTTGACGCCCTCCGTCTCCCATAGGTCCTGGATCAGGTGCGCGCTCACTCGAAGGCCTTGGCTGGCGATGATGCCCAACACATCTGTGAGGTATCTCTCGCCCTGAACGTTGTCCGTGCCCACCTGGGTCAGCGCCCTGCGCAGGACCGCCGCGTCGAACGCATACAGACCGGAGTTGATCTCCGCAATCTCACGTTGTGCATCGGTGGCATCCTTCTGCTCGATGACGCCAGCGACCAAACCGTCCGCCCCGCGAAGAATCCGGCCATAGCCGGACGGATCGGGCAACGTCGCGGTGATCACCGTGGCGGCGCTCCCGCTGGCGACGTGTGCCTTCAGAAGTCCCCGCAGCGTCTGCGCAGAGAGCAGAGGGACGTCGCCGCTGGTGACCAGAACGGTTCCCAGGACGCCTGCCGGCAGTGCAGCCAGAGCACACTCGACGGCCCGGCCCGTGCCCTTGACCTCGTCCTGGTCGACGATGACTGCGCCGGGGTCGACATCCTCGATATGCGCAGCCACGAGGTCACGTCCATGGCGGACGACGATGACCAGGTGCTCAGGATCAACGCCTCGCGCCGCAGCAACCGCATGGCCAAGAAGGGTGCGTCCCCCGATCGCGTGCAGGACTTTGGGAGTGGCCGACTTCATCCTGGTGCCTTCGCCAGCGGCGAGGACGATGACAGCGGCCGGGCGGGGTGCAGTCACGCGATGAGCTCCTGAGGGTCGGAGTCGATGCATGCAGCCACGCCCTGGGCATTCCCGTCACGAGGGGACGCCGGGCTGCACTGTCTGAGCCAATGTTACCCGTCGCCCGCTGGTGGTTCAGCCGCGAGCGTTGCCGGGTCAGGCGTCACCTTGTCGCGCAGCCACGCGGCTGGAGGCAAGAATCGGGGCGGCGGGCGTGCTGCAGGACACGCGGGTCTAGATTCCATTGCACCATCGTCGAGTGAGAACCCTGAGCAGGCTTGGGCGTCTCATCGTGCTCATCACGGCCTCAGCCGCAGCAGTACCAATGACTCTTGTCTCGTGAATGCGGCACCGGCCCGGCCATCCGGACTCCGTTCTTGACCTGCTGCGCACCTCTGGCAGCCCCGAACTCGGTTCTGATCACTGGAGACAGCATCGCCACGCGTTACCTGGCCGATACCATCGCCCAGTTCCCGGCTGCCAGTCGGCCGGCCTGTATCAACGCCCAGGCCGGTGGCACAACTGCGGGGGCGGTCCTCGAACTCACCCGTTACTGCGGGTCTGGTGAAGCCGCAACGACAGTCATCATGGAGATGGGGAGCAGACCATCCCGCTTCTCGCGGAGCCACTTGGCGTGTTCCAAGTGGTTGGCAGCATCGGCCTGACGGCGAACATTCAGAGGAGAAACCACCACGGTGAGCGCGGCCAACCCAGGGAGCCGAGCGCGACTGGTGTCGAGTCAGTTGAACCCAGCCCCCAAAGTGTCCTCGTTTGCGTGGTTGTCTGCCGTAGAAATCGAGTTGTGTGGCACGGTCCTGACCCGCCGAGCGTCGTGAGTGAGCGACAGGTCCGCACGTGGCCTACGAACGCACGACAGCGCCCGCCTCGATCAGGTGGGCGGGCCGCCGTCGTACCCACTAACATGCCGGTCATGGCGCACACGACCCGACGAGTCACCTATCGCGGCGACCCAGCCTTTGCCTCCATGCTCGTGCAGATGCTCGAGCAAGAGGGCGCCAAGGTCAAGTGGGAGCGACCTCATGAGCAGCGCGGCATTGAAGAGATGGCGCAAGAGGTCATCGTCCAGATGGTCGCGGTGGGCAGCCTCACGGCCATCAAAGTCGCCCTCGACAAGTTCCGCAAACACATTCACGGCACAGCGGTAGCAACCATCGAAGACGGCGACGAACTGGGCGACGACCACGACCAGTGAGGCGGACGCTGTCTGGGTGCTAAGCGGGCACCATCAACGTTCGAGCCCACGAGTGTCCCCCGAGCGCCTGACCTCTACCTGTGCTTCGACAACGGGTTGGCCCGAGGATCCTTCTGGTGCGTGAGCCCCAATGTCTGCGTCAATTGCGGTGTGCGGTTCGACCCGGGGAAGGGCTCCGCAGCCAAGCGTTGGAGGACGCCATGCACCACGGCTGGGTCATGCCCGACGTGGCTCACCTAGTCGAGCGGCTGCCAAGACCAAGCCGGAGATGCAGACGTTCACCGAGGTCGATGCTCGCAAGCTGCTCGAGGCTGCCGAGTCCGACGGCCTCGCGGGTGCCTGGTATCTGGCCCTGTCCGGCCTGCGGCGCGGCGAGTTCTGCGGGCTCACATGGGAGAACGTCGACCTGAGGCCGCACTGGTGACCATTCCGCGGACCCGCATCATGGTGGACGCCGTGGTGTGCGAGTCCGGCCCGAAGACGGACAAGGGCCACCGGGCGTTGCCTCTGCCGGACGCGCTGGCACGAGTGTTCAAGCGTGCGCACCAGCGCCAGACCGAGGACCGTCCACTCCTGGGCGTCGACCACCTCGAGGGCGGCTACGTCGTCGCTGACCGGGGCGGTTCACCGATGCACCCGAGACGTTGGGGCTCGCCTGGGCGCGACTGCTCACCCGAGCCGGTGCGCGCCAGCTGCGTCTTCACGATGCTCGCCACACCCGCGGCACCGTAAGGCACCTGCGGGGCGTTCCCGTCGCTGTCATCGCCGCCTGACTCGGCCACACTGACGCGGCATTCACCATGCGGACCCATGTCCACAGCCGAGACGACGCACTGCGCTCTGCGGCCTCCGTACTCGACGTAGTGACATCTGCGCGACGTCTGGCCTCGTGGCGGGACATAGGCAGCGCCTCGCGTGGGCGCTTCCCGTGCTCAATCGGCTCCCCGGGAAGGAATCGAACCTTCGTCGCTAATCCTGATTCAAAGTCGGCCCCGGGGGGTGCGCTGGGGTCCGCCACGGTATGCCGGACGTGCTCAGCGAGGGGTCAAACGTCCACCATCGTCCGCATGATTTCGCAGGAATCCGACAGACGTAGTGACATCTGCGTGACATCTCGCGGACTTTCTGCGGACTAGACCAATCGAAAGGAGGACATCATGACCCGCCCGGAGCCCTTGCGGCTGTCGGTGGGAGCGAGTAGACAAGCAGAACGGCCCCGGCCGGAGTACAAAGCTCCGACCGAGACCTAGACCGATCCACCTCTATGAAAGGCGAAACGATCATGAGCACAATCATGCACGATGCGACAATGTCGCACGACGAGTTCAACCCGACACTCTGGGACGACTTCGTATGGCACCTCGGAGGCCGAACGAACCGCCTCGGGGAGTACGTCGTGAAGCTGGGCGACCGGATCCAGGGCAACAAGCCGAAGGGCTTGGACGAGTGGAGCAACTCGGGCTACGCGGGCGGGTTGAGCGAGAGCCTTCAACTATCGTTCCGAAGCACGGGGCGTGTGGGTGGTCTGCTCACAGCCATTCTCAAGAAGTCCAACCTAACGACGGAGGGACTGGCCGCGAAGACCAAGATCGCCGCGGGCCGCGTGCGCGAGCTGCAGGATGACGCGGCGGCCGACCCGGAAGAGGTGTGGGCGATCAGCAGCGCGCTCTTCATCGCCGTGCGGAACGAGGAGGACAAGCAGACGGCTGAGTTCTATCAGTGGCAGCAGCGCGCGCTTGCTGCTGCCAAGGTGCGTCAGGCGGCGGCAGCATGAGCACCATCAGCGAAGAGCCGAACATCACGGCCAAACTCACGGCCGGATTCACGGACAAACTCACGGCGCTCGCAATCGAGCAGTTTGATGTGGGCTACGCAGCGGGCTACGAGGA
>Ga0097691_1000043_pt1 | contig 112951 bp, 102 predicted proteins | sample NGESurdeep072012_8_FD_72858 | JGI IMG/M metagenome (GOLD analysis project Ga0097691, IMG submission 72858) | Arctic peat soil microbial communities from Barrow, Alaska - NGEE Surface sample 210-1 deep-072012 | ecosystem: Environmental > Terrestrial > Soil > Wetlands > Peat ... | reverse complement strand
TGAACTCCCATTTCCGAGCGCGTTAGCATAGGCGAGTGGGGTAAACAAACTCAATGCCAATAGACAGAGAAGCGTCACGCCCACTTGTCTGGCACCAATTAACTTCGTCATCTTTACCATTGGGTCGAACCTCCAAGCGATTTTTGGGCCGCGTACCGGAACTAGCTGGGGAAACTAGTTTGTTCTCACTCACGATTAACTGAACGAGCCAGCTATACAGTTCTACGCACGTTCACTACCAAACGCTCGATTGAGAAAACAAGTGGTTAGAAGCGGTCCACAAGGCGGATGTGCAAAAGTTTGCAGATAGCGAGTATCTGGTTACCAACTTGACATAAACCAGTAGCGTAACTACTAGACTGTTACCTGCCTCACAAGAAAGCTCCGGTGGGACAGGCAGTGAGTTGGGAGATGAGGCTTATGCCAATAGATAGTAGTATAGCTACTAGTCCTATCCTAAATTGTTACGAGCCCACAAATCTTGCATATAGGCTCCTGGCGATCGCGGTGTCCGTGGTTCCCTTGATGATGGCGCGGCCGTCGGGGAAGAGCGTCATTTCATAAGGCTCGCGCCAAAATTTCAGTACGAACTCGTTGTGCTTCACCAGTCCGTGCGGGGTGAGCCGGCGGGTGATCTCGTCGAAATCGATGGGACGCTGGCGCTCGTGAATCTGTACCGAGTTGCGGCCACACATCGAAATGGGAGGGCGGCCTTCTCCGGCGAGATGCACGAAGTCGCGCTGTTGGCAGGCACGGCAATCGGAGCGAGGGTGGGCTGCGCTTACTTCCGCGTGCTGGTTGCTCCAGACATCCCACGACAGCAGGGTGCGGCGAAGCTGGTCGCGCGCGCCGACCATGAGTTTCATGGCTTCGGTTGCCGCAATCGACGCCACCAGGTTCACGACTGAATTCAGGATGCCAGAAGTGTCGCATGTCTCGACCATTCCTCGGGGGGAATCAGGAAAGATACAGGCGAGGCAGGCGGTCTCCCCGGGTAGCACGGTCATGGTGACGGCGTAGCTGGCGACGCCCGCGGCATAAATCCACGGCAGCTTCTCGCTGACAGCGAAATCGTTGATCAGATAACGAGTTTCGAAATTGTCGGTGCCGTCGAGGATGAGGTCCACGCTGGCGAGCAAGTCATGTACGTTGCTGGGGACGAGGTCGGCAGCATGCGGCTCGACCACAATTTCCGAGTTAAAGCTGCTGATTTTGCGGGCGGCAGCGATGGCCTTGGGTAGAGACTCGGCGGCATCGCTCTCGTCGAACAGCACCTGTCGCTGCAGATTGCTGGCCTCAACATAGTCGCGATCGATGATGCGCAAGTAGCCAACTCCGGCACGCGCCAGCAGGGAAGCCAGGGCCGATCCGGTGGCTCCGCAGCCGACAATGGCCACGCGCGCAGCGGCCAGTTTCTTCTGACCTTCGGCTCCGACGGGTTGGAAGAGGATTTGGCGGGAGTACCGCTCGGTGAATTCCAACAGCGCTACCTGCTCTCTGGGTGCATCCTTAGTTATTATAGGAACGCCACAGAGGTTTCGTCTTGAGACTCGCGGGGGACGATCGGCAGTGGGGAACGAATGGGAAAACGTCGAGAGAACAGATTCCTCGCGGGCGGACGCCCGCGAGGAATGACGAAGTAGAGGACTTGTACGGCGCAGCTAAAGCTGCGCCCCTTCAAAACGACTTGAAACGCGCCTTTTTCCGCAGTCCGATCGACCGCGGCGGCTTGGAACCGGCGGGTCCAGCAAGGGTTACGAGTTTGACGAAGCCAACCACGCCATTCATTTTCGGGATCGGCCTGCTGGGCGCCGTACTGGCGTTGGGTTGTCCGGTGGCATGGGGGCAGAACCCTCCACCAGTCTCCATTCCCGGAAACGAGAAGCTATCCGACCAACCGCATCCCATTGAGCTAAACGGCGCCGCGAAGTACGAGGGCGAGATGCTACGCGAGGTTCAGTTTCACGGAATCGCCGGGACGAACTCCGAGATGCTGCGCAGCCTGTCGCTGGTGAAGCCCGGCGAACCGCTGGATCGCGAAGCACTGCGCTTATCGATCAAAGTGCTGTACTCCACGGGACGGTTTTCGAGCCTGCACGTCGAGGCCGCTCCCGCCGAGCCGAATGGCATCACACTCACCTTTGTGGTCACAGAAAATTATTTCAACGGCGACGTCAACGTCGAGGGACTGAATACCAAAACGCCTCCCAAACCCCATCAGTTGGTCAATGCCAGCAAGCTCGATCTCGGGGAGCTGTTCTCCGAAGACAACGCGAAGCGAGCGGTGGAGCGCATGACCAAGGTGATGGGCGACAACGGCTACTACCAGCCGACCATTACTTACGAGCTGAAGCCGCACGATGACACCCGGCAGATGGACATGATCTTTCACGTGACGCCGGGTGATCTGGCGCGGGTGGGCACGGTCAAGGTCGAGGGAGATGCGGGCATTCTCCCGGAGCAGGTCCTCCAGATCACCAAGCTGAAGCCAGGCTCGAAGGTGAAGAACGAGAACCTGACTCGAGCCCTGGAACGGCTGCGCAAGTACTACCAGAAGAATCAGCACCTGGAGGCGCAGGTATCGCTCACCAACCGCGACTATCGCCCAGACACCAACGCGCTGGACTATACGTTTGAAGTGGAACAGGGCTCCAAGGTCGTCATCAGCACCGAGGGCGCAAAGATCCCGGGCGGGCAACTCAAAAAGCTGGTGCCGGTCTACCAGGAGAACGCGGTAGACGACGATCTGCTGAACGAAGGCCGCCGCAACCTGCGCAATTATCTTCAGACCAAGGGATACTTCGACGCCACGGTGGAGGTCGAGCGACGCCCGGTGTCCGACGAAGACCAGGTGGACATCGTTTACAAGATCGACGAGGGGCCTCGGCACCAACTGGAAGCCGTGAAGATCGTTGGCAACAAGTATTTCGATGAGGCCACGATTCGCGAGCGCCTGACCATCCAGCCCAGGAACTGGGTGCTGACCAATGGGAGGTTCAGCCAGCGCATGATGTCCGACGATGCGACATCCATCAAGGCGCTATATCAGGCGAACGGGTTCCGCGAGGTGAAGGTCGAAGCCTCTCTGGACGAGAACTATGAGTCGCACTCGGGCGAACTGGCGGTAGTGTTCCGGATTACCGAAGGCCCGCAAACCCTGGTGAAGAACCTGACGATTGAAGGCAATAACAGCTTCCCTATGGAAGAACTCGCACCCGTCTTGAGCAGCGTTCCGGGACAGCCATTCAGCGAGGCCGACATCATGAACGATCGCGATGCGCTGACCTTCTTCTATTACAATCGCGGATTTCCAGACGTGCAGTTTGAGTCGTCGGCCAAGCCGGTGGAAGGCCAGCCCTTCCGCATGGATGTGACTTACAGCGTTGTCGAGGGACAACGCGTCAACGTCGACCGGTTGATCGTCACCGGATTGGAGAAAACGCGGCCGTACATCCTGAACCGCCAGATTCGGATAGGCGCCGGCGATCCCATGAGCCAGGCGGCCATGGTGGAATCGCAGCGCCGGCTTTACAACCTGGGCATCTTCAACCAGGTGGACATGGCCATCCAGAATCCCGAGGGGATCGAGCCACAGAAGAACGTGCTGTTCAACATTGCGGAAGCACCGCGATGGACGTTTCGCTACGGTGGCGGCATCGAGTTCGCGACCGGCAACACGCCGGCCCTCAACAATCCCCAGGGCCAGGCGAGCGTGAGTCCCAACGGTGTGTTGGAAATCACTCGCCTGAACATGTTCGGACGTGACCAGACGCTGAGCATGAGGGCGCGCGTCGGCCTGCTCACCCGGCGGGCGGTGATCAGCTACGATGCGCCTCGATTGTTCAACAAGGAGAAATGGCGTTTAACGCTGAGCGGTTTCTACGACAACACGGTCAACGTTAATACCTTTACCTCGGAGCGCCTGGAAGGTTCGTTCGGCGCCGAGGAACGTTACAGCCGGACCACCACATTCCTCTACCGCATGACCTACCAGCGGGTGCGCGTCGATGCTGCCAGCCTGGTGATCGATCCCGGCCTCATACCGCTCTACTCCCGTCCAGTGCGCATCGCCATGCCCAGCTTCACCTGGGTACACGATAAACGCGACAACCCGGTCGATACTCACAAGGGCAGCTACAACCTGCTCGATACCGGACTGGCGACCAGCGCGCTGGGTTCGGAATCGAACTTCGTCAAGTTTCTATTCCAGAACTCCACCTACTACACGTTTCACAAGAGATGGGTGTTCGCACGCAACACGCAGCTTGGCCTCGAACGTCCCTATGGCACGAACTACTATCCGGGCGGATCGGCCACCGCCATTCCGCTTCCCGAGTTGTTCTTCGCCGGAGGCGGCAACTCGATGCGCGGCTTCGCCATCAATCAGGCAGGGCCGCGCGACTTGCAGACCGGCTATCCGATTGGCGGGCAGGCGCTGTTCGTCAACAACCTTGAGATCCGCACTCCTCCGGTGCTGCTGCCCTACGCCGCCGACAACCTCAGCTTCGTCTTCTTTCACGACATGGGCAATGTTTTTGCCACTCCGAACCAGTTGTGGGGTGGATTAGTGCGATTCAACCAGCCTTCCATTGCGGCCTGTACGCCGCCCAATAGCACCGTGGCCTGCAACTTCAGCTACAACCCGCAGGCGATTGGCACCGGCATTCGCTACAAAACACCAGTCGGTCCGGTGCGCGTCGATCTCAGTTACAACTTCACTCCCACGCGCTATCCCATTCGCGATCAAAACACGGTACAGACGCTCAAGCATTTCAACTACTTTTTCAGTATTGGACAGACTTTCTGATGAGACGCTTTCTACACATCACGATTTGCATCTTGCTGTTGGCTCCGATGGCGGCCTTCGCCGCCGAGGTGATCGACGGAGTAATTGCCACGGTAAACCGCAAACCCCTGCTGCAAAGCGACTGGGACGACGCCGTGCGCTTTGAGGCCTTTATGCAGCAAAAGCCACTGGCCAGCGTGACCGAGGTGGACCGCGCCAGCGCCTTGCAGCGGCTGATCGATCGCGGGGTGCTGGAAATCCAGATGCCCGACGCGAACTACCTGGCGCCGTCGCGTGAGGAAATTCGTGCGGACATCGCCAAACTGCGGGCGCAGATTCCCGCGGCCAGTGACGAGCCAGGCTGGCAGAAGCTGATTGCGGCGTACGGATTGTCGCAGCGCGACGTTGAGGCGAACGTGCGGCGCGAAATGCAGATGATGAACTTCATTGAAGTCCGCCTGCGGCCCAATGTCCATGTGCAACCTGAGGAAGTCGAAGCGTACTACCGCGCCCAGGTGCTTCCCGACATGGAGAAAGCCGGAGTCAAGATCGTGACGTTGCAGGAAGTGAGTCCGAAAATCCATGAACTTCTGGTGCAGCAGCGCATGGACGAACTGTTGGAGGCGTGGCTGCACAACCTGCGCCAGCAGACGCAGGTACAAAATTTGATGGCGGTGCCATCACAGGGCTCGTCCTCACGTCCCGAGGCGGCTGGCGGAAAGTAGCATGAGCGAAAAGGCACCAACTCGGCTGTCGCGCTTCCCCTGGTGGTTCTGGGCGGTGATGGCGGGACTGTTTGTCCTGTTCGTGGTGGTTATTGGCTGGTTCCTTAACAGCCCGGTGTTCGAGGACATTGTTCGCGATCGCGTGATTGCGCAAATCCAAAAGGCAACCGGCGGGACGGTGGAACTGCAGTCTCTGCATTGGAACGTGAAACGACTGGAGATCGAGGCCAATGGGCTGACCATTCGCGGGCTCGAACCTGCGGGTGATGTTCCGCTGGCGCATGCCGACCGGCTGTACGTGAAGCTGCGCGTAGTTTCGTTCCTCAATACCAGCGTTGACCTGAACCTGCTCACGCTGGAGCAACCGGAAATTCACCTCATCGTGAAGGAGGATGGATCGACCAATGTGCCCGGACCGCAAGTGAAAACAAGCGGCGATCCAATCCAACAACTGTTTGACATCGCTGTTGGAAGGGTCGAACTGCACAACGGGAGTTTGCTGGTGAATGAGCAAAAGCTGCCACTGGACTTCAAGGCCAACGATGTCGGGCTCACGATGGACTTTCAGCGGCTGCAGCGGCGCTACGACGGCACTCTGCACGTCGGCAAGATAGACACGCAATACCAGGACTATCGTGACGTCGCCGCCAGCGCGGATGCTGAATTCAGCTTGTGGCAGAACCGGATCCAGGTGCGTTCGCTGAAGCTGGTCTCGGAGAAGTCGTCGATAGATCTGAGCGGAACCATTGACGATTTCAATCACCCACGTGTGCAACTCACCTATGGGGCAACGATTGACTTGGCGCAGTTGGCCGCGATCACCCGGCAGTACAACCTGCGCGGAGGCGGATTGAACGTTACCGGCTCGGGTGACTTCGCCCACGACAACTTCACTGCTACCGGGAAGCTGGTGGCTCGCGGTGTCAACTACCAGGACCAGAGTTTCTCGCTGCGCGATGCCAGCGCCGGTGCTGACTTCGCGGCCGATCGCGATCATATCCTGCTGAAGAAGATCAGCGCGCATTTGCTGGGCGGAACGGTGACGGGCGATGCGGAGGTGAAGAACTACGCTCCCCCGCTAGCGGTCACGACCGCGCAAGTCCGCAACGAGAAATCGGGGAAGAATGGGAAGCCTTCGGCGAACGGCCTGCCCAAGTCATCGGGCGCTCTTCCGGTGCAGCAAGGTGCGGCAAATTTCAAGGTGAGTGGAGCGTCCCTGACGGAAGTCGTGCGCACGTTGTCGAGCAAGGCGCTTCCGCTGGACAAATTGAATGCCACCGGCGCTGTGAATGGGACGGTGGGCCTGGCGTGGAAGGAGTCGATCGCGCACGCCACCGCAGAACTGGCGCTGGACGCCACAGCTCCGGCGCAAAGCGCGACTGACCAGTTACCGGTGAGCGGTGCGCTGCTCGGCCGCTACGATGTGCATACTGGATTGCTGGCGGTGTCGCAGTTGAACCTCGCGACACCGCACAGCGAGGCGAACGCTTCCGGGGAACTGGGAGCGCGTGACCTGCAGTTGAAACTGGGCGTCACCACCAGCAACCTGAATGAGTTTCAACCGTTGCTGAGTGCGATAGGCCAGTCACCGCCGCCGATTGAACTCAATGGCAGGGCCAGCTTCAACGGCACGGTGAGCGGCAAGGTCGCCTATCCCGATATTGCCGGACGCCTGCTGGCGACTGACTTCAGCTATGTCTTCACGCCAACGCTGGCGTCGGTTGCTGCAGCACCACATCCCTCAAAGGTGAGCACGGTGGAATCGCTTCTGCATGTCGAACAGCACCCTCCTGAGCAGAAGCCTCAACCCAAGGCGCCTCGTATCCATGTCGATTCGTTTGCCGGCGATGTGCAGTATGGCAGGAACAAGGTCGCGGTGCACAACGGAGTGATCGAGCAGGGAGGCGCCCAGTTGAACGTGGACGGCTCAGCCACTCTGGTAGATGGTAGTTTCACGGCCGACTCACCGTTCGAGGTGCGGGCTGCGATTCACAACGGCAGTGTCGCCGACCTGCAGCGCACGCTGGGCACGAACTATCCCGTGTCGGGGGTGATGAACTTCAGCCTGCAGGCGTCTGGCACGGAGAACGATGAGCACGGACACGGGCAGTTGTCGGTCAGCGGAGGCGAGGCCTATGGACATCCCATCAAAACGCTGACCTCGGACATCGTGCTAGAGAACCACGAGGTAGCATTCAACAACATTCGCGTGCAAGCCCTCAGCGGTACGGTGGCGGGAACGGCAGCCTACAACCCGAACAGCCGGCAAGTTCGGACCGACCTGCGCGGCGACAACATCGATCTGGAGAAACTTACTGAACTCCAGACTGTGCCCCTGCAGGAACGAGGTACGGCCAGCTTTACGCTGAAGACATCCGGAACACTCGATCAGCCGATGGTGGAAGCACATGTCGAAGTTGCCAACCTGGTGTTCAACGACGAGTACCAGGGCGGGCTGATCCTCGATGCCGTGACGCATGGTAGCAAGCTGCAGATTTCGACGCGATCGAACTTCGCCAAGGCGACGCTGGCGCTTGACGGCACGGTGGACCTGAAGGGCGACATGGAGAGCGATCTCCGCCTGCAATTCTCACAGCTCGACATTGATCCGCTGCTCAGTGCTGGAATCAAGGGCAGGATTACCGGCCATTCTGCGATGGCTGGAAGTGGAAGCCTGACCGGACCGTTGCGCAAACCACGCGCCCTCAAGGGCACGCTGCAGGTGGACTCTTTTGCCGTGACGGTGGAGAAGATTCCGATTCATAGCGATGGTCCTTTCCAGTTGGCGCTGGCCGACCAGGTGATAAGCGTACAGCGCTTGACAGTGGCTGCGCAGGACACCAGCTTCAGTGTTGGCGGAACGGTGGACTTGAAGGCGGACCGTCCGCTGAATCTCTACGCCAAGGGCCACGTCAACCTGGGGTTGGTGCACGTGCTGGATAGCGAGATCGACTCCTACGGCTCGACCGACGCCGACATCACGGTGCGCGGCACCGTGGCGAAGCCCGTCATGAATGGACGGGTGGTAATCGCGCACGCCGGGTTCTCGGTCATCGACCTGCCAGCCTCGCTGGGCGAACTGAACGGTACGTTGGTGTTCAATCAGGACCGGCTGGAAGTGGAACGCCTCACGGGACTCGTGGGCGGCGGCCAGGTGAACGTCGCCGGCTACATTACCTATGGCAATACGATTGGGTTCGACCTCACCGCCAACGGCACCGACATTCGCTTTCGCTATGGCGGAGTGAGTCTTACGGCGGACCAGAGTTTGCACCTCAACGGCACACTGCGCGGCTCGACCCTGAGCGGCGACATCACCATCACGCGCTTCGCGCAGATTCCCTCGATGGAGATGGCGGCTGCCTTCGCCACTCCGAATGTGGAAGTGCCCAACCCAACATCTCCGCTGAACAATCTGCGCTTGGATGTTCGCATCGTCTCGGCGCCCGAGTTAACGGTGCAGACTTCGCTGGCGAAATTGTCGGGCGATGCCGACCTGCGGCTGCGCGGCACGGCCATGCGGCCCGTGCTGCTGGGCCGCATCAACATCGCGGAAGGCGATATCAACCTTAACGGCACCAAGTATCACCTGGACCGCGGTGACATTACCTTTGCCAATCCCATTCGCATCGATCCCATCCTCGATATGGAGGCAACGACGCGGGTGCGCGACTTCGATATCACCATCGGATTGCACGGCACAATGGAGAAGCTGACCACCACGTACCGCTCCGATCCGCCGTTGTCGAGTGACGACATCATCGCGTTGCTCGCCTTTGGCCGCACCCAGGAAGAGCGCTATGCTGCGGGCGGTACTAGCACCACCAGCCTGGGCGAGGGCGCCGGCGGCATGGTGCTGGGACAGCTCATTAACCAGACGGTAAGTAACCGGGTGTCGAGGCTGTTCGGCGTGAGTTCGATTCGCATCAATCCCTCCGTGGGCGGCGCGGACAATAACCCGAGCGCGCGGCTGACCATCGAGCAGCAGGTCTCTAAAGACGTGACCCTGACCTACATCACCAACCTAACGCAGTCGGCGCAGCAGGTCATTCAGTTCGAATACAACATCAACACGGAATACACCCTGCAGGGCGTTCGCGACGAGAACGGCGTAGTGAGTTTCGATTTGCTGATCCGGAAGCGGAAGAAGTAGCGGGTTGGTCGCGGCGCGGGTAGTACGGCGCTTCAGCGCCGCGTTAGGCGAGACCTCAAGAATTGATCAGCCGGCTTTAGCCGGTCGCACTCTCGGCGCGTATCAGATCTGCAAATGAGTTGGATAAACCATTCAGTAGCCGCGGAGGACCTCGCCGAGCGGCGCGCCCGCATGGTCGAGGACCAACTGCGCGGACGCGGGATTCGTGACGAGCGCGTGCTGGCGGCCATGGGCAAGGTTCCGCGCGAAAGGTTCATCGCTCCCGAGTATGCGCGCGAAGCCTACGCAGACGGCCCGCTGCCGATTGGTGAAGGTCAAACCGTTTCGCAACCCTACATGGTGGCTGCGATGGTGGAAGCGCTGGAAGTGCATCCGTCCGACCGCCTGCTGGAAGTGGGGACGGGCACTGGCTACGAGGCGGCTGTCCTGGCAGAACTGGCCGCCGAAGTGTGGACCGTCGAGCGGCATGGGAAACTGGCGGACAACGCACGCGAAACCCTGGAGGAACTTGGTTACGAAAACGTGCACGTGATCTGTGGTGATGGAAGTCCAGGGCTGCCGGAGCACGCGCCGTTCGACAAGATCGTAGTGGCTGCGGGCGCGCCCCAGGCGCCCCCTAGCCTGATCGCGCAGTTGGCCGAAGGAGGCATGCTGGTGGTGCCAGTGGGCAACCGCGTCGATCAGCAACTGCAGCTGGCGCGCAAGGTCGGCGGTCAGATGGTCATTACACGGCACTTGCTGTGTTGCTTCGTGCCATTGGTGGGGGCGGAAGGTTGGGAGCCGTGATCCCTCAGTGCAGCATCAAGACGGTGGCCGCGGTCACGATTCCAGCGACGGCAAACACCAATCCCATGCCCCAGTAGAATTTGCGTCCCGTAAGCAGGGTTATGGAAGTCACCACCAGCGCGATCTCGAGGAACACTTCGCCGAGATCGAAGCGGTTGGCGCGCTGGGTTTCGTGATTAAGTTCAGCCTCCAGTTCGTGCGCCTTGTCCTGGATCTCTTTCTTCTCTTCGTTGTATTTCTCGATGTTGCCCTCGAAGCGCTTTGATACCTGCTCGGCCTTTTCGTTCTTGCCTTCGAGCGCGCTCAGGACGTCGTCGAGCGCCTGCAGGTTGTTAAGTCGCAGGTTTTTGGCCTGGTAGTACGCCCACTGGTCGGTGGTTTTGTTTTGCAGCAGGATTTCCTCGGTGTGGGCGCGATGTCCCAGCAACGAGATGGTCGCCACCAGCACGGCCACGACCGCCATGGTGAGGCTCACCGGAGCCAGTTCTTTTCGTTCCTTGGCCTCTTCGGCATGTTCCTGCAGTTCGTTGAGCTCTTCGCCGGCTGACATGATTTCTCCTGATCGGTGGTTCTGGGCTGACAGTGTGGTTGAGGAAGAATATCACCGTCGAACTTGTGGCGGAATGGACGGCCGCCAGTCGGATCTCAATCGACGTCAAGTGTCGCGTTCGTAACCGCTGCCTTCCCGTGAAAATGCTGCAGGATGGCGTTGGCCTGAGGTCGGCTAACGACCGAAGCCAGCGCGGCCGCGTCGGCTTGCTTTACCGCCTCCAGACTGCCGAAGTGCTGCAGCAGGCGGCGCGTGGTTTCTGCGCCTACGCCGGGGACTTCTAGCAATTCCGTCTTGTGGTCCCGCATCTCGCGGCGTTTGCGGTGGAAGGTCACGGCAAAGCGGTGGGCTTCGTCGCGCACCATCTGCACCAGGTGCAGCACCGGCGAGTGGCGGTCGAGCACGATTGGATCGTCCTCCTGGCCCTGCACGTAGATGATCTCTTCGCGTTTGGCGATGGATGCCAGCGGCTGGTTGACGATGCCCAGCGCCTCCAACGCATCGCCAGCAGCGTGCAACTGGCCGATGCCTCCGTCAATCAGAATGAGGCTCGGCAGCGGCTTGTCTTCCGCCTGCAAGCGCGCGTAGCGGCGCGTGACCACCTCGCGCATCGAAGCAAAATCGTCTACGCCCTCGACGGTCTTGATGATGAATTTTCGGTAGTCCGACTTCTTCATCTTGCCGTCTTCCCACACCACCATCGAAGCGACGGTTTCCGCGCCTTGAATGTGGGAGATGTCGAAGCACTCAATGCGCTGCGGCAGTTCCGGCAGCGAGAGCGCATCCTGTAACGATTCCTGGATGACTTTCGCAGCGGGCTTCATCACCCGGAAGCGCTGGTCATACGCCTGCTTGGCATTCTGCCCGACCAGATCGACCAGCGAGCGCTTGTCGCCGCGCTGCGGAACGTGGATCTGCACTTTTCGATCGCGTCCCTCCGAGAGCACTTCCTCCAGCATGGCGCGATCTTCGAAATCGACGGGCACGTAGACGTTGTGGGGAATGTAGTGCTGGTCGAGATACACCTGCTTCAGCAGGGCTGAGAAAAATTCGCCCGGATTGAGTCCGTCCTCGCCGACGATCTGGTGCATGTCCTCCCAGAAGAATTCGCGCTTGTCCATGATCTTGCCACTGCGCATGTGAAAGAGGTTCACGGCCAGCATGTGGTTCTCGTAGTGGTAACCGAAGACATCGGCATCGTCGCCATCGACCGCATGCATGCGCTGCTTCTGGCCCAGCAACTCAACCGTCGAGATGAGGTCGCGATACTTGGCGGCCAGCTCATACTGCTCACGTCCGGCGGCTGCGTTCATGCGCTCGTGTAACGAACGAGACAAGTCAGCGCCGCGGCCTTCCAGAAACAACTTCACGTCATGTACGGCTTCGGCGTAACGATCGGGCGTGGTGAGTCCTGACACACAGGGGCCGAGACAGCGTCCGATGTAGTACTGCAGGCAAGGTCGCGGATGGTTGCGGTTCAAGTCGATCTTGCAGGAAGGAATCAGAAAATTCCGATGAATCAGATCGACGATGCGATATGCCAGGCTGGTGGGAAAGTACGGACCGAAGTAAAGTGAGCCGTCTTTGCGCAGGCGGCGCGTGGCATACACGCGCGGATAGCGCTCGCCCATGGTCAGCTTGATGTAGGGATACGATTTGTCGTCGCGCAGCAGGATGTTGTAGCGCGGCTTCTTCTGCTTGATCAGGTTGTTCTCAAGCGCCAGCGCTTCCTTCTCGTTATCGACCACGATGTAGTCGAGATCGACAGCCTCGCGCACCAGCGTGCCCGTCTTGGCGTTTTCCGACGCGCCGTCGAGAAAATACGACCGCACCCGCGAGCGCAGGTTTTTGGCCTTGCCGACATAAATGACCTGGCCATCGGCGTTCTTATAGAGATACACGCCAGCCGAAGTCGGCAAAGTGCGAATTTTCTGATGCAAGTCCATGCAGCGGAAGGTAGAGACTGTTTAGATGATGCCGTGGCCAGCCAAGTACTAAACCGAAGTAACCACCCTGTAAAAATTCTACTACTCGCGTCAGGATTATCCTGCGTGATTTGGCGCCTCCGACGCCAGGCCTCCCAAGTGATTGAAAACAGTACGGTCATCCTTATGGTCGCCGCCGCCATCGATTGGCAGGCAACTTGCTACTCCTACAGGTAGAAGTCGGAAGTCCGTTGTTCAGGAGCTTATCCAATGAGCCGAGTGTCTCTCATCGCTATTCTGGTCGCAGGCAGCGTGTTTTCCAGTGTTGGTTGCGCAACTAAGAAATATGTTCAGAGCCAGATCACGCCCATCAACAACAAGATTGGCGAGCTGGACGAAATCACGTCCAAGAACACGAAAGACATAACAGACGTCGATGGCAAGGCGCAGCAGGGAATCCAGGCGGCGAACCAGGCCGATCAGAAGGCACTGGCTGCTGGAGACTCCGCTGACCAGGCGAGCCAGAAGGCCAATCACGTGGCCACTGGATTGACCGGGCTGCAGGGAACGGTCGAGAACCTCGACAACTACAAGGCGGCCGCGAATACGACGATCCAGTTCGGATTCAACAAGGCCACCCTCAGCAAGGCTGACGAGCAGATGCTGGATGAGTTTGCCCAGCAAATCGCAGGCCAGAAGCACTACATCATCCAGGTGCAGGGCTACACCGATGGGGTCGGTTCGGTCGAATACAACAACCAATTGAGCCGGCGCCGCGCCGATGCCGTGATCCAGTACCTGGCGGCGAAGCACAATGTTCCGCCGTACCGCATTTACATTATCGGCCTGGGAATGGAGAACCCGGTCGCCGAGAACAGTAAAGCCGCCGGTCGCAAGAAGAATCGCCGGGTCGATATTGCGCTGCTGACCAACTCCTTGGAGTCGACGTCAGCGCAGAACAGCGCGCCGCCGCAAACCCAGCCGTCGACCGATCGACAGTAGATGCGTCAGATTGCCTCCTGAAGCGACGGGCATGACACCCGTCGGAACCAAGGCCGTCCGCTTTTGCGGGCGGTCTTTTCTTATTGGCGTTCCAGTTTGTGACCGAGTCCTACTCGCGCTTTTCGGGTTGCAATAGAATATGTACGTGCGTATTCGCCTTCTGATACCCGCGATGGTGTGTCTGTGTTTGACCGGTGTAGCCGTGGCGCAGAGTAACGAACCGGAAGGCCCCATCACCCGCGTCCCGGTGGACAAGTCGGCCCCGCCGCCCAAGGACAATCGCAAAGCCCCGCCGCGTTCCGACACGCTGGCTCCGGACGAGAGTTCCAGCAAGCAGACAGAGATGGATATCGCGCCGCCGTCGGGTGATGAGAAACATCCCGACGCAAACGTGGCGGACAGCGAGTACAACGAGTTCCATCCCTGGGACCCGCACAAGGCCGCGAAGTGCATCGAGGTTGGCGACTATTACTTCAAGCAGGGCAACTACCGCGGCGCCATCAGCCGCTACCAGGAAGCCCTGGAGTGGAAACCGAAAGACGCTGAGGCCACCTACAAACTCGGCGAGGTGCAGGAGAAGACTGGCGACTTCACCGCCGCGCTGACGAACTATCAGGACTACCTCAAGCTCCTGCCCAAGGGCCCGTACTCCGTTAAGGCGCAACAGGGCATTGACCGCGTTAAGACCAAGGTGGGCGTGCCAGCCGCCCCGACGGCTCCCAAGCCTAGTTGAGCGTTTCGCGTGCACTCCTATATGGTGAGTGCATCGCGTGAGAAAAGCCTCCCCATCGAAGTCCAGCACACTGGTGGCGCGCCGCCGCAGCCTGAGCCCACGCACGGCGATTCCGTTTGTGCTGCTGTCGGTGTTCGCGATGCAGTCGCTGTGGTTCATCCAGACGCAATCGCTGACCTACGACGAGCCCGCCCATATCATCGCCGGCATCGACTCCTGGCGGCATGGACGCTTCGAGCACTGGAATGATCATCCCCCGTTGGGACGCCTGTGGCTGACGCTGCCCCTGGCACGCGCGGACAGCGAGTTTGCCTGGCAGCAGTTGCCCACCGGCTATCGCGTGATGGCCATGCAGCCCGGCCCGGAGGAGATCGCGCTGCGCACGCGTCCCATGAACATGCTGCTCGGCATCGCGCTGGGCGTGGCGCTGTGGTTCGCGGCGCGGCGATTGTTCTCCGAGGGAGCGGCCAACGTCACCCTGGCGCTGTTCGTGTTTACCCCGTCGCTGATCGCGCATTTCTCCGTTGCTACCACCGATGGCATTGGCACGCTGTTTATTTTTCTGACAGCGTTTCAACTCGTTCGATGGCGACACCGGCCGAATTGGTTGAATACCGTTCTGCTGGGGTTGGTATTGGGAGGCTTGCTGCTGGCCAAGTTCTACGCGCCTCCGCTGGTACTGCTGGCGTTGGCTTTGATGCTGGCACTGAAGCCCGAAGGCATTTCGCGCAGACCATCGCAATGGAATTGGAAGCCCACCCTCGCGGCGCTGGCTCTGGCATTGGTCACGCTGTGGGCGGGATACTTCTTCCACGTCTCACACCTTACAATCGGCGACGGCAAAGTGATCGCGACATTTCCCAATCGCGGCGAGAAGACGTGGGCGACCAAGGCGAACCCGCACCTCAGCGTAGTCGTTCCTGCTGGCGAGTTTTTCGAAGGCCTGCGCGAAGTCGCGATGAGCAACAAGCACGGGCGGCCGGCGTGGTTCCTGGGGAAGATCTACCCCACGGGCGGAATCAAGCTCTATTACCCGGCGGCGATTGTGCTGAAGTGGCCTACCGTCTTGCTGGCGCTGTTCCTTGCCAGCCTGCTGATGGGAGTGCGTCAGACCTGCCGCAATCCCAGCGATCTGCTGGCAATGAGTGCTTTCGGACTGGTGTTTCTGTTTTTCGCCATCCAGTCGAAGTACGACATCGGCGAGCGCCACATTCTGCCGCTGTATCCATTTGCGCTGCTGATTGCTGGCGCGATCTGGGAGCACCTGAAAGCGCGCCGCCCCGCGATGATCCTACTTCTGGTGCTGCTCGGACTCAATGCTGCCGACGCTTTGCGCTGCGCGCCCGACTACCTTACTTACTTCAATGTGCTGGTGAAGCCCACCAACAGTTGGCATTACCTGACCGACAGCAATCTCGACTGGGGACAGGGCTTGATAGTGCTGCGCGAGTACGAGCAGAAACATCCTAACGAGAACCTGCGGCTGGCCTATTTTGGATCCGTCAATCCTCCGCTGTACAGAGTGCGGGCCTTGCCGCTGGCTCCCGAAGAACGGGTGCCGGGGAAGATCGTCGTGGGTGCGAGTGTACTGTCAGGACAGGTGCTCAGCGATCCCAACGGCTACCGCTGGCTGTTGCCCTATCCCCCGCAGCAGATGATTGACCGCTCGATGTTCGTGTATGACACGCAAACGAAATAGTCGGGAGTTCCGACGAGGATGGGGTCGCCAAGGGTGGAAGGGCATGGCTTCAGCCATGCCGTACGCTGGAATGTTATGGTGGGCTTTATAGACTGTGTCGCAACCGACAAATCAAATTTGCGGTGGGACAATCGTTGCGAAAAAACACTCGAATCAGCCGCGCAGCGGCGAAATTTGTGTTAGCCGCGGGCGTGAGCCCGCGGTGGAGTGGGGGAAAAATAGTCGAGCCGCATAGCGGCGGCACGGTCGCCACACAGCCTCTTTAGCCCTGGTCCACTATGGCTAAAGCCATTTGCGTTGTGAGGTCGTAATTCGCCGGGCTGAAGCCCGGCGCTGCCACCGGAGGATGAATATGAAGGCTCTCTTGGCCACACTCCTGCTGGCCGTTACTGCACTTGCGCAGACCGCCACGCCCGCTCCCACCGTCGATCAACTTTTGGGCACATGGAAACTGGTATCCATCGAAGACACCATGAAGGACGGCAAGGTGCAGCCATCCGCTCAATTCGGCCCGCACCCGCAGGGGTTCATCATGTACGAACCCGACGGCCACATGTGCGCCACCATCGTGGACGGCGATCGCCCTGCCTGGAAAGACCCGGCCAAGCCCACGGACGCAGAGAAGATCAAGTACTACGACACCTTGATCGCCTACTGCGGGACCTTCAAACTCGACAGCGCCACCTCAACCGTGACGCACTATCCCTCGGTAGCTTGGACGCCGGCGTATGTCGGCTCAACCCAGCCGCGCCCGTTTCGCCTCGAAGGCAACAAGCTGATTATTACGGCGGTGCGTGGCATCTCTGATCCGGCGATCCAGAAACGTGTGCTGGTGTGGGAGCGGGCACAAAACTAGATGGTGAGTGATGGGTGATCCACGGAGTGTTGGCTAGATGGTGAGTGATGGGTGATCCACGGAGTGTTGGTCGGCTTGGAATCTTTGCAGGATTCCCTAATTACCAGTTACCAATTACCAGCTACCCTCTCATCCCATCCTGATGTTGTTTTCGCCGATCATCTGAAACACCGACATCATGTGGGTGATGCCGAGCAGATGCCGGATCGATTTGCCTGCGTTCATCAGATCGAGTACGCACCCCGCTGACTTGGCGTGAACATACAGCCGCACCAGCGTGCCCAGGCCCATGCTGTCCATGTGGGTGACAAGCGCAAACTCCAGCACAATTCGTTTGTGGTCCGGAATCAGTTGCTTGACTTCCTGGTAGAAGCGGTCCGATTCTCCAGCTACCAACCTGCCGCTGCATCGCACCACAGGCACGCCGCCAGTGCGTTCGACCACAACGGTGAGACGGCGCACCACTGCTACGTCGGACATCAGAACCTGCCTCGTCGAAAACGTATCGGAGAATTGGAAATCGATGTCCGGCGATTGTCACACATAACGGTGGGAAAGCGATAGAGGGAATCTGGCGGGTAACTGGCAATCGGTAATTGGTAGCTGGAGTGCAGCAATTGGCGACGGACCACTGGACCCTCACAACCTATTGCCAGTTACCCGCTACCGTTTCTTTTCCGTCTTCACCAGGATGGAGTGGCTCACCGGAACGATTGCGCCGCGCGAAGGATCGTTGGTCGCATTGTGGGCGCGGTTCATGACCTCGGTGCGCACGTAGCTAACGAACTCCGACATCTGGCGTTGCATTTCTTCCATGCGCTCGCGCATCTGCAGGATGATGGCGATGCCGGAGATATTGACGCCCAGATCGCGCGCCAGCGACAGGATGAGTTCCAGTCGCTCCAGGTCTTCGTCGGTATAGAGGCGGGTGTTGCCCTCGGTGCGTGACGGCTTGAGCAACCCCTCGCGCTCGTAAAGGCGCAATGTCTGGGGATGGATGCCGTACATCTCGGCAACCGAGCTGATCATGTACGCGCCTTGCTTCCTACGCTTGGCCATAGTCCTCACGCCCCATCCGTGATCTGGGTGCCCCGTTCTACGTCCGCCGCGGCGGACGTAGGGCGGGATTCTGGGTCCGAAAGTGCCCGGCTTCAGCCGTGCAGCACAAGTTTTTTATTCCTTGTCATTCCTCGCGGCCTTTAGGCCGCGGGGAATCTGCTTTTCACTGTACGTCGCAAAACCTCACTCGAACTCCTCACGCTTCATCGCATAGACCAGGTGCGGCAATCCGTAGTGCGTGACCTGCCGCTCCAACCTCATGCCGTTACGTTCCGCCACCCGTCGCGACGGCACGTTCTCCGGCCGGATCAACGAAATTACTTTGTCGGCGCCGAAAGCATGGAACGCTAATCCCATGCAGGCGCGCGCCGCCTCGGTGGCGTAGCCGTGTCCCCACTGATCGCGGCGGAAGTGGTACCCCACTTCGAGGCGCGTTGCGCCCTCGATCTCCTGCTTGATGATGCCGCAATCGCCGATGACGTTATCGCAGCCCTTCAACGTCACCGCGAACAGTCCGTGGCCGTACTCGCGATAGCGCCGCAGATTGCGCTCGACCCACTGCACGGCATCGCTGCGGTTGAAGGTCTTGGGGTAGTACTGCATCGCGACGTCATCGCCAATGATGGCAAAGATCGCATTCACGTCGTCGCGGCGAAAGCGGCGCAGCGCGAGACGCTCGGTCTCCAATACCAGTTCACCCGCCGCGGACTGAGTCTCTGTTCTCACACCGGCTGCCGATTGACCCGTTTTCACGAATGACCAATTACTAATTACCCACTACTAATTACTGACCTTCTCCCACAACGCTTCCCGCGGATCCTCGGGATTCAGCTTGGCCAGCTCGCGCAGAATTTCTTTGGAGCGCTCGTCGCCAATGTTGGGAGCCACGATCTTGATCTCGACGATCTCGTCGCCGCGAACGCCTTCCTTCACCGCCGAGGGAACACCTTTCTCGCGCAGCCGCAGCTTCTGTCCACTCTGCGTCCCCGGCGGAACCTTCAGCAGCGCGCGGCCATCGATGGTAGGAACCTCGACCTTGCCACCCAGGCCCGCTTCGCTGAACGACACTGGCACCGTGATGTAGATATCGTCACCATCGCGCTTGAACAGGGGATGCTCTCCGACCCGCACGACTATATAAAGGTCGCCAGCAGGAGCGCCCATGGTTCCAGCGTTGCCGCGTCCCGCGAGCCGGATGCGCTGCCCATCGCGTGTGCCGGGCTTGATCCGCACCTTCAGCGACTCGTTGCGCTCCACACGTCCCGCGCCATGACACACATTGCAGACCATGCGATTTTTGCCGCTGCCACCGCAACGTGGGCAGGGCATGTTGAATTTCATGCTGCCGCTCTTCTGCGTGATCTGGCCCTTGCCCTTGCACTCCGGACAAACGCCGGGACTCTCAATGTAGCCGCGTCCGTGACAATGCGCGCAGCTCTCTAGGTGCGGCACGCTGAGCTGCAATTCCGCGCCTTGGATCGCCTGCCAGAATCCGACGTTCATCTGGTATTCGAGATCGCTACCCGGCTCCTGCTCGAATTCGGGTTCGGCGTGTCCGCCGCGAAACATCGAGGAGAAGATGTCCTTGAATCCGCCGCCACCGGCACGGCGTCCCGCTGCGCCCGCTCCCTCTGAGAAATCGTTGAAGTCGAATCCCCCGAAGTCGAACGGAACTTCCTGGCCTCCGCCTCGCCCTCCACTTTCCGATGGGCGTCCACCCCCGCGCGCATAGGCTTCCGCCGTCGCCGGATCGATGTTGTCGGAGTAGAAACCGAGCTGGTCGTAGATCTTGCGCTTCTTGGGATCGCTGAGAACGTCATTGGCCTCGGAGAGCGTCTTGAACTTCTCTTCGGCGGACTTGTCCCCCGGATTCACGTCGGGATGGTACTTGCGCGCGAGTTTGCGGAAGGCCTTGCGGATGTCCTCCGCCGAAGCCGTCTTCTTGACCCCGAGTACCGCGTAATAGTCTTTTTTGTCCGTGGTGGCCATCTTGTATCTAGTGTTCTACACAGATTGAATCTAGTGCACTGTCAAAAAAAGATGCCGCATCGTCGTGAACGCGGTGGTAGTACATAACGCCTACTTGGTGTTGAATCCAACGCCATCGATTTCCTGACTTGTCGCGCCCTAAAACCTCGACGGCTACAACGTTATTGTTGTTAACCAACACTCGTTCTGAGATCGCACTTGCCTCGAGAATCCACTCCTCTCGGGCAAACACGGACGACAATAGAGGCTTCGGGTTGTAATTCCCTGGGCCTTCCCAAATGTACAGCTGCTGGGTTGGATCGTGGTCGAACCGGACGATGTCTTCCCATGTGTCATCACCGACGCTGCGCTTTGACTTAGTTCCCTTTGGAAACGATACACGCAGAGCCGACCCGAATATCTTGTGTACTGGTTGCGCCAGCGAACAACTAGGGACGTTCCATTGGCTCCCAGCAGCTTCCTGTAGCGGTATCTGGACGGGATCAGTTGACCTAATCACCCGCGTTTCCGGCTTGAAACCCGGTGCTCGAAAGAACACAGCCGGACCCACTTCAGTTAGCTCAAATCGACCAGTTGCGTCTGTTCGGACACTTCGGCTTTCATAACCCCCAGCTGGGTTGTGGTGGAACCCAGCAACTAGCACATCCGGAATCGGCACTCCCGATGGTCCCAAAACGACGCCGGTAACCGTGGATTCCGAAACCTTAACCTGGGCAGAGCACTCAGCAGCTATAGTGAATATCAACATCAGAAAGGCCAGTACGGTTCTCTTCGAGTACGACTTTATCCCACCGCTGAACAGGCGGTTCTTCATAGTTGAGCCTAACGTGTGTAGTCCCTCCATGCGGGGAGGGACTGCCGACCAATGAAACTCTAACAGAGCGCACGTCGCGCTCGAATAACGATAACTTAGTTGATGATCGCCTGGCCCTCGCCATCCATGGTGACATCAACCGTCACTGCCGCGTCGTCATCGTTAATCACGCGGACCGATTGCATGTGCCCGAAGTTGGGCGTCAGCACATACCAGCGCCGCTCTTCGTGATTGAACGTGAAAAAGTAAGAATGTTCGTTCATCTCTGAAAGCAATGCAATCTCTCCTTCTTGAAATTTGAATCCTTGCGGCAAGGGGCGCACACAGCGCCCCTAACCACAAACTAATCACCAATTACTAATTACCAATTACTTCTTGTCTTCCACGTCCACGTACTCGGCGTCGATCACACCTTCGTCCTTCTTTTTCTGCTCGGCATCGGCGTGTCCGTCTCCACCCGGAGCCGGATCGCCACCCGCAGGCGCAGCCTGCGCCTTGTACATGGCCTCGGCCAGCTTGTGCGAAGCCTGGGTCAGGTGTTCGCGTGCCGTGTCCATGACCTTGGCGTCAGTGCCTTCGAGCGCTTTCTTCGCGTCGCCCAGTGCGTTCTCGACGTCGCTACGCTCCTGCCCGGAGATCTTGTCACCGTGCTCGCGCAGCATCTTTTCGATCTGATACACCATGCCGTCGAGCTGGTTGCGCGATTCGATTTCCGAGCGCCGTGCCTTGTCCTCGGAGGCGTGCGCATCGGCTTCCTTCGCCATGCGCTCGACTTCCTCTTTGCTCAGGCCCGAAGACGACGTGATCGTGATCTTCTGGTCCTTGCCCGTGGCCATGTCCTTGGCGTTCACGTTGAGGATGCCGTTAGCATCGATGTCGAATGTGACCTCGATCTTCGGCACGCCTCGCGGAGCCATCGGCAGCCCCGTCAAGTGGAACTTGCCCAGCGTGCGATTGTCTTTCGCCATGGGACGCTCTCCCTGCAGCACATGCACCTCAACCGAATCCTGGTTGTCCGCCGCCGTCGAAAACGTTTCCGTCTTCTTCGTCGGAATCGTGGTGTTCCGCTGAATCATCGGCGTCGCCACTCCACCCAGCGTCTCGATCGACAGGGTCAGCGGAGTCACGTCGAGCAGCAGCAGGTCTTTCACCTCGCCGCCCAGCACGCCACCCTGGATCGCCGCGCCAATCGCCACCACTTCGTCCGGATTTACGCCCTTGTGTGGTTCTTTCTTGAACAGCTTCGTCACCAACGCCTGAATCGCTGGCATGCGCGTCTGTCCACCGACCAGCACCACTTCGTCGATCTTGTCGGCGCTGATACCTGCATCCTTCATCGCCTGCTCGCACGGTTTGATCGAGCGATCGATCAGGTCGCGCACCATCTCTTCCAGCTTCGAACGCGTCAGCGTCTTCACCAGGTGCTTCGGACCGGAAGCATCCGCCGTAATGAACGGCAGATTGATTTCAGTCTGCATGGTGGTCGAGAGCTCGATCTTGGCGCGCTCAGCCGCGTCACGCAGACGCTGCAGCGCCATCTCGTTGCCCTTCGCCTTCAGGTCGAGGCCTTCGTCCTTCTGGAACTCCGCGATCAACCACTCGACAATGCGCTGATCGATGTTGTCGCCGCCCAGGTGCGTATCACCATTGGTCGACTTCACTTCGATCACGCCTTCGCCGACTTCGAGGATCGAAATATCGAAGGTCCCTCCGCCGAAGTCATACACGGCGATGGTTTCATCCTTCTTCTTGTCGAGTCCGTACGCCAGCGCGGCCGCCGTCGGCTCGTTGATGATGCGCTTGACCTCGAGTCCGGCAATCTGGCCCGCATCTTTGGTCGCCTGCCGCTGCGCATCGTTGAAGTACGCCGGCACCGTGATGACGGCTTCCGTCACCTTCTCGCCGAGATAGTCTTCCGCAGCCTTCTTCAGCTTCTGCAGAATGAGTGCCGAGATCTGCGGGGGAGTGTGTTCCGTCCCCTGCGCTACGATCGCGACGTGATCGCCCGCCCGCACCACCTTGTACGGAACCATCTTCATTTCTTCATTGACTTCGTCGTAACGACGTCCCATGAAGCGCTTGATGGAGAAAACCGTGTTCTCAGGGTTGGTGATGGCCTGGCGCTTGGCGACCTGTCCGACCAAACGCTCGCCGTTTTTGGTGAAACCGACGACCGATGGCGTGGTCCGCCCACCTTCTTCGTTGGGGATGACCTTGGGCTCGCCGCCTTCCATCACGGCGACCACGGAGTTCGTGGTGCCCAAGTCAATTCCGATAATCTTTCCCATTGTTGCCGCCCTCCTAAATCTTTACGATTCCGTAACTTAATGATCAGTATTAACTTAGCGTAAAGGAGCCGCTTTATAATAGCTCCACTATAGAACTTGAGTGTCTTACTGTCAATGTTTTAGATGAGGCACGAGGGCAGGGAGGTGCAGGAAATCGCGCCATTCTCCCCTTGTTTTTATGCTGTCATCCTGAGCGTGGGCGGCGCCGCGCCGCTGGAGTCGAAGAGCCTGCCCTGAGCTTGCCGAAGGGACCCCTTGGCCCGAGGCGCTCTTCAGGATTTGTCATCCCTCGTGCCTCCGTTTCGGAGACGCGGGGATCTGCTCCTTCTTCGCGTTGCGACGAACCATCGCCGCCCGAGTGGACTTATAACATTGGTTATAATGCATTTATGAAGACCAAATTGCGCAAGATTGGGACCGGGTATGGAGTGCTGCTGCCGAAGCGGGTCGTGGACGACCTGCGGCTGTCGGTGGGAGACGAGTTGGAGCTGACCGCGGACGAAGGTGGCATCGAACTGTCGCCGTTCGATCCAGAGTTTGCGGAACAGGTGGAGGCGTTCCGGCGGACGGAGGGGCAGCACCGGAACAGCTATCGGGAGTTAGGGAAATGACAGCAGTTAGAGAACTGACGGCGCGACGACTGCGACGGCTGGACATACGCGGGTTGATCGCGATTCACGGGGAACTGATGGCGCGCTACGGCAGCAAGCTTAACTCTGAGAAGTCCAAGGACGTGGACCTGGCGATGCTGGAGCTGTCGATTGCGCGGTCGGAGCTGGTGGTGCGTGAGCGGCACTGGAGAAGCCGAGCGCGGCTGGCGGCGGGGTACGGATGGCGGATCCTGACGAACCGTCCGTTCGCCGTGGGGAACAAACGGGTGGCGCTGGCGGCGATGGTGACCTACCTGGAGATGAACGGCCTCGCGTGGAAGTGTGGCGAGGTGGAAGAGACGGTCATGGTCCTGCGCGCCGCCGCAAAAGGAATGAAGGAAGACGAGTGGGAAGCGTGGGTGGTGAAGAACGTGGAGCGCGGTGACTAACGTAGAACAATTCACCACAGAGGCACTGAGACACAGAGGAAGCGAAGCAAAAAGAAGGCAACCGCGGATTCGCACGGATGTACGCGGGTCGGCTAAGAGCAACTACCAACTGGTGATTCGTTCTGCGCGCTAGGGTGACGCGACCCCCAAGTCGCGACAGATCTTTCGGGCCAGGTAATCATTGATCTCAGTGTGGCGGGGTACGGTCGAGGTCTTGCCTGCAGCACGATTCACGTAGATGGAATGGTTGGCCCCTTCGCGTAACAGCTCACAACCGTGCTGCTCGAGGTGATGAACCAGCAGCCGGCGCTTCACGCACCGACCTTGAGAGTCTCCCGGATCACGTCCTGCCCGGTGATCGCTTCCTCAGCCAGGGTGCGATTGGCTTCGAGGACGAGCGAGACGGCTTCGTGCAAGTTGGCGCGGGCTTCGTCCAAGGTGGCGCCCTGGGTATTCGCGCCGGGGAGCTCCTCAACAAATGCGATGTATCCCTCGGGAACTCGGCGGAAAACGGCGGTCAACTGAAGATCCATGACGGTATGATACGCGGTTCTTTTCGTTTGCGCGCTCCGGGTCGCCGCGACGCTCTTCACGTTTTGTCATCACGAACGAAGTGAGGGATCTGCTTTTACTGGCTACTGGCTACTGGCAACTGGACACTGGCAACTGGTTTTGGAAGAGACGGTCATGGTGCTGCGAGCCGCCGCGGGACATATGAAGGAAGACGAGTGGGAAGCGTGGGTGGTGGGGAAGAAGGGGTAGGCTGGCGCGACGCGAAACTGGGGCGTTCGGCCTATGATGTATAGTCTCGCCGAGGAGTTAATCAGTTTCACTGGGAGGCTCTGATGCGTGTTGGGGTATTGCATCTCAGCGACATTCATTTTCGTAGGGGCAAGAATCCAGTTCAATTGCGGGTCACTGAGATCGCGTCGGCAATTAACTCAGTGGCACAAGGTTGCGGGCTGTTTCTTACTTTAGTTACAGGTGACATCGCTTTCTCAGGATCGGCCGAAGAATACGCTGAGGCCTCCGTTTTCTTCGCAGCCCTCGATGAGCGCATAAAGGCAGAGGGAAGATGCTTGAGGACGTGGATGGTGCCCGGCAACCATGACTGTACTCTTCCAGAATCGGAAAATAGTCTGCGTGCCGCCCTCATTCAAGGGCTTCTTCCCTCGCTACCAACTTTGAAACCCGACGAGGCGTTGCTATCCCAAGTGCTCAGCGTCCAGAGTCATTATTATGCTTTCCGGAACGGCGATGCCCCCCAGCCGCCGCCAAGGACGCAGCTGTTCGGAACGACATTAATCCAAGAGGCAGGGGTCACGGTTCAGCTCAACCACTACAACACTGCCTTACTATCTCGGCGGGAAGAGAAGCAGGGGGAGCTTTCGCTACCTATGCAACTGATAACGAGCGGTGTCGCTGTTTCTCCCGAGGCCATCCTTTCACTGTCGCTTTTCCACCACTCCTACCTGTGGCTTGAGTCAAATGTTGCTGTTGCCTTTAGGGGACATATCGAACGGACATCTGATGTGGTATTTAGTGGGCACCAGCACTTCCAACATTCATTCGACAAATCGAATAGCACTGGAGAGCGGATCCTGTATCTAGAAGGCTCCGCCTTGCAAGATGAGTACAACCCTCAAAGCAGCGCCTTCAACATCCTGCTTTTTGATATCGCGGACTCTCAACAGCAGCTCATGACATTCAGGTGGTCGGGAGCACTTTATAAGGTTACTCACGATAGCGGTTGGCAACCATTAGTCCGAAACGTGGCAGCTCGCATGGCATTTCGCCTAAATGCGGGAAGCATCTCCTATCTGTCCGAGCCGGGGTCCCTATTTAGACATTCCCGAGCGGGAGCGGTGACGTTCGCCGATATTTTCGTCATGCCGAATATTCAGGTAGGTCGATTAGCAATCGACGCATCGACGAAAGAAATCCGCAGCGAAGCCGTAGTCCAATATGTTCGCGATAACAAGCGCGTGATATTCCAGGCGCCCCCGCTGGCAGGGAAGACGTCGCTGTTAAAGCAGCTCTATAAGCAACTGTTCGAGTCCGGCGACTACATACCTGTACGCCTTGATGGAGAATCGATACAGGGTGTGCCGTCCGAAAAAAAGACCCCCACGAGCTTCTGGCGGGCGTTCGTGGACCAGTATGAACAGTCTACGTTGGCCGATTTCCAGCAACTCTCAGGTGCCAAACGTGCCCTCCTAATAGACGACTGGCATAAGACCAAACTGAACCCAGAAGGACGCAGAATATATTTGGAAATTGCCAAGCAATACTTCGACACCATCATCCTTTTTGCCGACGACATGTTCTCGCTGCAAGAGCTGGTGGAAAAGTCAACAAGCAGCCTTTTTTCCTTTAGCCATGCATCGATTCCTGAGTTTCGCGCAGAGTTACGCGGGCGCCTCATCGAAAAGTGGATCTCGCTCGGGCAGGAGTACACGGCTTCTTCACGCGACTTAGCCCGCGAGGTGGAGGACACGGAGCGTCTGATCCGAAGCGTGATGGGTAAGAATACGCTCCCCTCTCGGCCGTTCATAATATTGACGCTTCTCCAAGCTGCCCAGGAAGGTAAAACACAATCTACCGAAGCCGGGTCATTTGGGTATCTTTATGAGGTTTTGGTCACCACGGCGCTAAGTGCGTCTCAGACTGCGACGCCGCAGCTTGAGAAGAAGTACGTATTCCTTGCGATGGTTGCATACGAGATGTTCAAGACGGACGCCGGGTCTTTATCAGATTATAGAGTTCGTCAAATCGCCTCTGAATACGAACGCTCTCATCTTGTGAAGATTGATGTGGACAGTATGCTGGCCGACTTAGTGCATGTCAGGGCGCTCGTGAAATCGGACGGAAACTACAGTTTTGCGTACACGCATCTGTTGTATTTTTTTGTGGCCCGCTATTATAAGGACAACTTGCCGCGCGATGATAAGCGTGCGCTGACCGCGGAAATTGAGCACATGGTGGACAATATCGGCTCAGACCGATATTCGACCATTCTTCTTTTCATCGTGTATTTCGCTAGAAATATCAGCTCGGTTGTTAAGCGCCTAGTAGAAAACGCTAACCGGATATACTCTGGGGTGCCGCCGGCTGATCTCGTGGGCGGTGTTGGATCGATTGAGGATATTGCAGAGTTGTCCGAGGTGGAGCTTCCGGAGGAGGATGCGGACTTAGCCGACCAGCGAACAAAGAGAAGAAGAAGGCTTGACGCGGTTGAGAATTCCAGGCCCGCCCTGACGCGGACGTCATACTCGGATGATCTTACTGATCCAGAGAAGTTTCGCATCGGAACGAAGCATATCGAACTGTTAGGGCAAGTGCTTAGGAATTTCCCTGGGTCACTTCCGGGCCCAGAGAAACTCGAGATTCTGTGTGCTTGCTACTTATTGGACCTTCGGTTGCTCGCGAAGCTCTTCGACTGGCTGGCGGCGATTGACAGGTCGGCGCGCGAAGCTGCGGACAAGAAACCTTCCTTAGATGAGGAAGATGCTGACGCTGCTCAGGCTCGCGAAGCAGTTGCCCGGATTAGCAAGTCCATTGGGATGCTGGGACGATTTGCAGCTGTTGGGATGATTTCGAAGGTCTCCAATAGCGTGGGGTTATCGGATCTCGAAGCTGCCTACGATGCAACGGTTGAGGCGATCGGAATTACCGACGCGACTCGACTTATCAACGTTGCGATACGCCTTGAGCATTTCGGCGGATTCCCGGAGAGCATGGTTAGGGCGCTGCACCGCGAGTTCAAGAACCGGAACGCTTTTGCGGATCGTTTGCTGTTGGATCTTGTGTTGGGCCACATGATTGTCTATGGCGTCGACCGTGGGGTGCGGCACAGAATGATGTCTGAGTTCAATTTGAAGCCGAATGTTGCGGCCATGCTGGAAAGTGGAACCAGTAGACGGTGAGCCTCGGAACAGATCCGATGGGAGTTGGACCTCAAGGGCTGCGTCTACGGCCGGGTGCCCCAGGTTCGCGCCGGGCGGGTGGCCCGCCCCGTCAATCTATTGATAAGAAGAAACTTACATGAGAGGGGCCCCATCCCGCCTTCTTTTGGCGGGGTTGGGTTTTCGTCTCTGACTGTCATGATGTTTGGTTGTTCACCAAAAAGACCCTCCCGGGCAAAACGCAGGCGGGTGGCCCACATTTGCCTGACGTTGGCAAATGTGGGAGGCGAGTAGTTCGCTGATTAGGCTCGCGCGAGTCGGGCGCGTCGGAGGGTCGGCAGAGCCTTGATCGACTTGCCCGACTCTTGCTCCGCGAGGCGAATTTCATACAGGCTCTGCAAATTCAGCCAAAACTCCGGCGAGGTGCCGAAGAAATGAGCCAGGCGCAGGGCGGTGTCGCCGGTGATGCCGCGGCGTCCGTTGAGGATTTCGTAATGCGGCATGTGTCGTCCCCGGGGGACTCCGGACTTCTATTTGATGCCTTCCCTACCGTTGAAACGGTGGGCTTTCTTATGGCGCGCCCGAGGCGTTCGGGCTCGTTCTTCGAGCTTTCCCACCGCTGAAGCGGTGGGCTTTCTTATGACGCGCCCTGGGCGCTGTGTGCGGGATCGCGATGACAAATCCGTAGCTGCGTCGCGCCAGTCCCGCCGTGCGGGACGGAATAAGAAAGCCCAGCGCCCTTCAGCGCTGGGAAAGGAGAGTTACGAGTCCGAGTGCCTCGGGCACGACATACGCGACTCATCCGAGCGCCGCGCGCCCAGTCCCGCTCTGCGGGACGGAATAAGAAAGCCCAGCGCTTCAGCGCTGGGAAGGTGTTGGTTAAGAATCCGAGTGCCCCGGGCACGGTATACGCCGACTCATCCGAAGATGTATCGGTCATCGTAAGCGATCTCCGATTTCTTCAAGATCGCTACGAGTTCATCCTCAAAGCTGCGCGTCGCATGATGGCGCTCCTGATTCCTGATGTACGAGATCACCGCCCTTTTGTGTGTCGGGCTGACGCTGAACGCCGAGTACCCCTCCTGCCACGCAAAACCGGCGTCATTCCGGTTTAGCCATCGCGAGCTATTGCCCTTCAGATCCTGTAGCGCTTTGGCCAGGGCCAGAGACGCAGGCAAGGCGATCAAGAGATGCACGTGGTTGGTGGTGCCTCCCGCGATGATGAGCGGAATATGTTTCTCTCGCGCTATGCCGCCAAGGTAACGTCCCAGCTCGGCAGGATCAGGGATTGAGTCGGCGCGTTCTTTCGTGCTGAAAACGCAGTGCACCAGGTTCGATGTGAGAGCGTGCGGCATGGCGATAATCTATCGGTTTCGAATTTGGGATTCGGTGATGAGGGGCACAGGGGCGTGTGTCGTCCCTTTCCTATGCCGCGCCCGAGGCGCTCGGGCTCGTCGTTGAGGTTTTCCCAGCGCTGAAGCGCTGGGCTCTCTTATGTTGCGCCGAAGGCGCCGGTAATGCGGGTCTTGGGTTCGAAAGCCAGACATGGCGATATCGTGATGACCATTCGTGGAAGAGCGTATGCCAGTCCCGCCCTGCGGGACGAAATAAGAAAGCCCAGCGCTTCAGCGCTGGGAAAGCGTGGGTAAGGAATCCCAGTGCCTTGGGCACGGCATACGCGACTCATCCGAAGATGTAGCGATGGTCGCCCAGTAAAAGCAGCGCTCCCTCGCGCCTCGCCGCGGGCTCGCGATGACAAATCTGTTGCTGTGGCGCGCCCCAGTCCCGCTCTGCGGGACGAAATAAGAAAGCCCAGCGCTTCAGCGCTGGGAAAGCGAGAGTAAAGAATCCGAGTGCCTCGGGCACGTCATACGCTCAGCCGAGGATGCACCGAGCAGCCTTCCGTTGAACCAACTGGACAAGAGAAGCGCCGCGCTCGCACTTATCACACGCGTCCGTGACCTACGTCCTTTCCCCGGCCTGTCACTTTTCTTAGAATCGCGTAACGACGATGAAGGGGGATTATTGTCCCCCAAAGCATCCGCGGGACAGCGGTAGTCCCGAGCGAGCAACCTAAGCTCTTTGTTATTAATATTTTGCCCTTAACCCACATGGGCTCAATATTTTGTGGGGACTTTCGCCTTTCGCCCACTGTGTTTTCAATATTTTAGAAGCCATGGGGGAGGGGGGAGGGGTACCCAAGCGCCCATCCAATTCCCAGAACGGGAATCGCGGAAAGAGAAAAGCAGATCCCTCGCTTCGCTCCTGATGACAAATCCATCTCGTGATCACAATCCATTAGGAACGAACGGATAGCGAACAGAGAAGCGCAATTGCGCAGTTGCTAATTACCAATTACCAGTTACCGGAGTCGCTAATTGCTAGTTGCTAGTCGCTCGCGGCTACTCAATCCGCAGCAGCAGCACTGGTTCAACCATGAACTCGAAAGCGTTGATCTTCTCTATCGCGCTGCGGACTTTGGGTTCGGAGACTGGTTCTACCGTAAAGAACAGCGACAGACGCGTTTTGGGCGAGTGCGGTTCCTGCTGCACGGAGTCGATGTTCATGCCTTCGCGGGAGAGGATCTCGGCGACGCGGGCGATGATGCCGCGTTCGTCGTTGACCGTCAGGCGCAGATACCAGCCTGCGGGTTTGGGCTCGGGAGCGATCTCCAGCTCGCGCGACTCGAGGAAGCCAACTACGTTCTTGCCGCTTAGGCGTCCGGCAGCGAGGTCGCGGGCAATCTCTACCAAGTCGGAAACCACGGCCGCGCCAGTTGCGTCGCCGCCTGCGCCGCGTCCGTAGAACATCTGCGTGCCGAGACGGTCGCCAATCAGGAAGACAGCGTTGTTCACATCCTCAACCTTGGCCAGCATGGAGCGGCGATCGACCAGCCAGGGACGCACGGAAACATCGAGTCCGTTGTCGGTCTGCTCGGCGGAGGCAACCAGCCGAATGGTGCGCTTCAGGCGCTGCGCGGAACGAATATCCACGGCGCGAATCTGGCGAATGCCGTGAGTGGGAATGCGCTCGATGGCGAGGCGTCCGCCAAAAGCCATGCGGGCGAGGATGCAGAGCTTGTCGCGCGCGTCCTGACCGTCGATGTCGAAGGTGGGATCGGCTTCGGCGTAACCGGCCTTCTGCGCCTCGCTCAAGGCTTCGTCGAAGTCGATGCCGCGGTTCTCCATCTGGGTGAGGATGTAATTGGAGGTGCCGTTGAGGATGCCGTGCAGGGCGCGCAGACGGTCTCCGGCGGTGGATTCCTGGATGACGCGCAGGATCGGAATGCCTCCGGCAACGCTGGCCTCGAAGCCGATGGGCAGGTTGCGGGAAACGGCGAGAGCGAAGAGTTCGTCTCCGTGCTCGGCCAGCAGCTTCTTGTTGGCGGTGACGACGGGCTTGCCGTGCTCGAGCGCTCCGCGAAGGAGTTGCAGAGAATGCTCGACTCCTCCCATAGTCTCGACGATGACGTCAACGTCGTCGGAAGTCAGCAGCTCTTTCCAGCCGGTGGTGGCGCGCGCCCCGGAGGGAACGTCGGCAGGCTTGATGGCCTGGCGGCGACAGACCGCGGTGACGACGAGCTTCACGCCGCTGCGGCGCTCAATCAGATCGGAGTGCTTGACGATGATGTCGGCGGTGGCGCGTCCTACGGTGCCGAAGCCGACGATTCCTACCCGGACTTGTTTCATAAGAGAGTTGTCAGTTGCCAGTTGGCAGTTGTCAGTAAAAGCAAGGGCTAAAGCCCCGTTGTCTCCTAGATCGCCTGAACGCTGGCCCTTCGACTGCGCTTCGGGCAGGCTCTGAAGGCCAGCACTACCAAACCACGTTGTTCGAGAATTCCTAACTCAAATGTATCAGTTCGGTGGTGTGTTTTAGCTGGCCGCAGGCGGCGTAGATGTCGCGTCCGCGGGGACGGCGGATGAACGCCGGAATGCCCGCTGCGGTGAGGACCGACTGAAACGCCAGCACGCGCTCGGGTTCGGGCATGGAGAAGGGAATCTCCGGGCCGGGATTGAGCGCGATGAGGTTGACCTTGGCGCGCAGTCCGCGGATGAGTTCGACCAACTCGCGGGCGTGAGTGGGGCTGTCGTTGAGACCTCCGAGGAGGACGTACTCGAAGGTCAGGCGCTCGCGGTTGCGGAGAGGGAAGTCCCGCAAGGCCGCGAGAAGTTTTTCGATGGTCCACTTGCGGGTGATGGGCATGACTTCGGTGCGGAGAGTCTCGTTAGGGGCGTTGAGGGAGACGGCCAGTTTGGGGCGGACTTCTTCGGCGCCGAAATCAGTGATGCGCGGCACGATGCCCGAGGTCGAGACCGTCATGCGCGAGGCGGGGATTCCGACTTCGGACACTAGCAGCCGCACCGCCTGCATGAAGTTGTCGTAGTTGAGGAAGGGCTCGCCTTGTCCCATGAAGACGAGGTTGATGCGGTCGCGGTCGATGTCGACCTGCTGGTCGTTGAGGACTGCGAGAACCTGGCCGACGATTTCTCCGGCGGTGAGGTTGCGGTGGAGGCCGAGAAGGGCGGTCATGCAGAAGGCACATTCGACGGCGCAGCCGACCTGGCTGGAAACACAGATGGTGGCGCGGGTGCGAGAAGAGTTGCCAGTTGCTGGTTGGCCGTTGCCAGTAAAAGCAGATCCCTCGGTCGCTGCGCGACCTCGTGATGACAAGTCTCGGGGGGAACTTGCGTCTTGGAGGGAAGGTGCGGTCTCGGACCGGGGAGTGGCGTAGGTGAGTTCCTCATCACCGGAATCGGAGCCGTCGCCGGCTTCGCCGCCGTCGCCTTCGGGCATCCAGACAGTCTCGATGGATTGGCCGTCGGCAAAGGCGAACAGATAGCGGACGGTTCCGTCGGAGGACGTGAACTGCTTGTCGATGATCGGCTGGCCGATGGAGTAGTGGGCGTCAACGAGCTGTTGGCGGAAGGTCAAGGGCAGGATGGAGAACTGATCGAGGCGCGACCACCTTTGGCGATAGAGTCCGTCCAATAACTGGCGGAGGCGGTAGGGAGCTTGTGAAAAGCTTTCTACCAAATCGGCAAGCTGTTGATTCGAAAGGCTTAATAGTTCGCGTTGTTGCGGTTCGTTCATGCATCCAATATGCTGGCTAGTTCGAAGCCTGTCTTTCCCGATCCGCCTCGGGAGCATTGCTCAGCGCGCATCCATTCTATCCCAGGCCAGGGAAGCGACGGCTGTAGCGGAAGTTCGGTTTGCAGGTTCGAAATTTCATTCATACAGGAAATCAGGCACTTATGGCAGCGGAAGCATTAGCGGTCGCAACCGGCCGGACCATCCAGCGGGAGGTCCTGCCCAACGGGCTCACCATTATTACCGAGCGCATGGACCACATTCGCTCGGTGTCGCTGGGTATCTGGCTGAAGGCGGGGTCGCGCAACGAGGAACCGGAGGTCAACGGGATCTCGCATTTCGTCGAGCACATGGTGTTTAAGGGAACAACCCATCGCACGGCGGAGGACATTGCACGCGAGGTGGACTCCATCGGCGGCAATATGGATGCCTTCACGGGCAAGGAAACGGTCTGCTTCAATATTAAAGTTCTAGATGAACATTTGCCCATAGCCGTTGAATTGCTAAGCGATATGGTGCTGCATCCGATTTTTGATGGCAACGATGTTGTGAAAGAGCGGGGCGTGATTCTGGAAGAAATCAAGATGGACGAGGACGACCCGGACAACCTGGTCCACGAAATCTTCACCCAGAATTTCTACAAAGGACATCCCTTGGGCAAGCCGATCCTAGGAACCAAGGAAACCGTGCGCAAGTTCGAACAGGAGGGCGTCCGGGAGTATTACCAAAGCAAGTTCGTGCCAGAAAACATGGTGATCTCGGCGGCAGGGAATCTGGAGCACGAGCATCTGGTAGCGCTGTTGAGCAAGGAATTCGGGCCGCTGGCCCGGGGATCGAATGGGTTGCACGACACTCCGCCCAAGACCAACTCGCGCATCATGCTGCGCAATAAGAAGTCGCTGGAGCAAGTGCAAATCTGCGTGGGGGTGCCCTCGTACCGCATCAATCACGAACGCCGCTTCGTGGCCTATGTGCTCAATACGCTGCTGGGCGGCGGGATGAGTTCGCGGCTGTTCCAGAACGTGCGCGAGAAACAGGGCCTGGTGTACTCTATTTTCTCGGAACTGAATCCTTATAAAGACACGGGATGCCTGGCGGTGTACGCCGGAACCTCACGGGAATCTGCACCAAAAGTGGTGCAATCCATAATGCACGAATTTCACGACGTTAAGCAGAGCCACATTCCCGCCGAAGAGCTGAAGCGCGCCAAGGACCAGTTGAAAGGCAGCCTGATGCTGAGCCTGGAGTCGTCAACGGCGCGCATGTCGAACCTGGCGCGGCAGGAGATGTATCACGATCGCTTCCTGGGAATGGACGAGATCATCGACCGCATCCAAGCCGTTACGCTGGACGACGTGATCCAGACGGCGAACGAGATGTTCCAGCCGGAGGCGATAGCCGTGACAGTGCTGGGCAATCTCAATGGGCTAAAGATTACGCGCGACTCGCTGGCGTGTTGAAGAAGAGGTAGCTGGTGACTGGTAACTGGCGATTGGCAACTAGCAACTAGCGCTTACCTAGTGACTCAATTTCCAGAGGTGGTTCCGTTCAATCGCGCTTTCGACCGGTGCCCGCTGCCGCCGCCGTGGTACTGTTTTGACATCGGCAGAGAGCTGCTCAATAATTTTCTGTTGATTCGCGGATACCGTTACAGCATTCCTAACGTCATTTCTGTGCAGCTCTCCGCGAGGTGACGAAAGAGGTTCACAGTGATTTCTAAACGTAATCGCGATCGCGGTTTTACGCTGATCGAGTTGCTGATCGTGGTGACGATCATCCTGATCATCGCGGCCTTCACCATTCCGAAGATCACCAAGTCGCAGATTCCGGCGCACGAAGCCTCGGCCATCGCCAGCATTAAGGCCATCAGCGCGGGGGAGATGATCTACTCCAGCAGCCATCCTGACGTGGGATTCACCGTCGACCTCATCTCTCTCGGAGGCACTTCGCAGAGCGGAGGCGAGCAGACCATCGACACCAACCTGGCCAGCGGGCGCAAGAGCGGCTACACCTTTACCTACACCCCGGGCGAGAAGGTTAACGGCGCGATTCGCTCCTATACGATTACAGCCGTGCCGGACCAAGTGGGGACGACGGGACAGCGGCGGTTCTTCGCCGATGAGTCGGGCGAGATCCACTACAACGCCTCGGGACCGGCGGACGTGACCAGCCCGGTAATTCAGTAAGGCGAACACCGTTCCCTCAGGGGCTAAAGCCCCTACTTCTCCTCGATGCGCTAATGGCACGGCTGAAGCCGTGCCCTTTCAAATCGCAATTACGAGACCGGTTCCAGGACAGGATTATTCGGCATGTTTGCGAGTAGTCAGGGCCACTTTACGGTGAGCGCGTATATTTCCTGGGTGCCGATGTCGCGGGTGAATACTGCAGAGCCGTCAGGAGCAACGCCGATTTGCGTATTCCCGTCGGGGCCGGCGGCACGAGGCAGGTCCTTCAGACTGGTGAGCAGTTCCACCTTATGATCGGCCAGCCGCACGCGCAGCGCCTCTGGTTCCGCGCCCCCGGCAGTGTAGTACACATACTTGTAATCCGGCGAATGAGCCCAGTTGACGATGTCGCCTGGCGTCGTTAACGAAACCAAATCGGACCATTTCTGCGTTCTGACATCAAAAGCCATGAGCTTGGTACGATCGCGCGATGCTGCGACCAGCAAGTTTTCGGCGATCCACTGCACGCCTATGAGGTCTTGCGATCCCGGGATAACGGAAAGCTGTCCGGTTCGGAGATCGAGGAACTGGAACTTGGTGTGAAGGGGTACGTTGTAATCGGCGAAAGCCAGCAGGTTTCCGTCCGGGGACCAGCTCGCACCCCACGAGCCTTTCTCCAGAAGTCTCAGTGGTGGGCCTCCATCCATGCTGATCACAAAGATCTCACCGTCAGAAGTCCCATACGCAACCCTCTTCCCATCCGCGGAGATGAAAGGGTACGTCACTCGCGCAGGAGGAAATGTGAGTTGTAAACGATCGGTTCCGTCGCTACGACTGCGCCACAGGGTGTGATCCGGGTACGAGGTATAGGCAACCCACTTGCCGTCTCTGGAGAATGTGGGATTGAAGGCCGAGATGCCAGAAAGTATAGGAACGAACTGCTTGGAATTTACGTCATAGCGGACCAGCTCACCGCGCTGTTTGATACCAATAGCGAAGATTTGTTTTCCATCTCGGCTGGGAGCCGGCCCCTTGTAGAACAGCGGTCCATTCGTGAGTTGAACGTGCGGGTGGACGCGTTGGAAAAATCCGGTTTGCCACTGTGCTACCCAAAGGTCCGGCCGGCCTTGATTGCGATCCTCAAAGGTGATGTACCTCCCGTCCGGGGTCCATTGGGCGCAGCACACACGCTTTCCTTCGCTACTACTCACGACCACACGCTGGCCTGAACCGTCCATATTGGACGCCACAATGGAATTGGCCGATGGCAAATAGACCGTGAACACCAGATGCTTGCTGTCTGGAGAAATGTTCGGCTCCCCAATCGGTCCATCTGCACTGACCAGTTTGCGAGCATTGGAGCCATCTTTTTCGACGATGTAGAGGTCTTTCGCAAGGGAGAAGAGAATGCGGCCGTCCGATACAAAGCCTGCGTCGGCAGCTTCGATACCGCCAAGACGGCGCGGTTCTCCCGTGGGTAACGGATCGTCCATAAGGGAAGCGTAGGCACGCTGGCCGGTCCTACCAATGCCAGGAGCGATGAGCCTTCATGCGTCAGGCCGACGATATGCGGAATCACGAATCTGGTAGGAATGATGGCTGTAGAGCCACCTGTAACCGCGACCTGCGCAATCCTGAGAGCCCCGCTGCTGCCTTCATTGAAGTAGACTCTTGATCCATCAGTGAGCAAAGTGTCAAAGACCGATTTCGCTTCGCCATCGTCGGTGAGTTGAGTAACTCGGTCACGATGTATGGCGATCCGTCGTACTGGCCGACGTGAAAGATCGAAACGATATTGGGATGATTCAGGGCAGCAGTGGACTGGGCTTCCTGCTCAAAGCGGCGAAGACGCTCGGGATCGCGCGACCAGTATTCGGGAAGCACCTTGATGGCCACGTCGCGTTTCAGCGTGGCGTCGCGGGCGCGATAGACTTCGCCCATTCCACCGGCACCCAGGGGCGCGATGATCTCATACGAATCGAGTCGGGAGCCCGCGATGAGTGGCATCGGTGGGCTGGATTATACCGCGGTTCGGGTTTCAACTAGCGCGCTGCGGAACCGACCAATCAACACATTGCGAGGGCTCGGGCCGATGGACGGAGCTGTGCCGCCGGCTGACGCCGGCTCTATTCCAAATTCTTGCACTTGACCGCGGGCTCACGCCCGCGGCTAACACAAATATCGCCGCTGCGCGGCTCGATTCCGGCATACCTCTAAAATCGGGGATTCCCATCGGGAGAAGTCCGATGCCCGGCACCCGTGATGGCGTAAACATGGCTTTGTGATTGCTGTCACTGAAGGTGGTGGCAGACCGTGATGTAGTACGCAACCAGCCCGGAAAAGCGCTGCCGGATGGGCGCTTTATGCCGACAAGATGCGGGGTGGCGCATGATCGAAACGGTCGATAATGTCGCGTTGGTGATCGAACAACTGAACCAGCGCGTGCGGGAGTTGGAGCAGCGTGTTGCCGCGCTGGAAGGCCACGCGGTAACGGCGAACACCACAGAATCCGCGGTTGCGACGGTGGAAGTACAGGCAGAGCAACTGGCACCGTCGGCTCCTGAGGTTCTGATTCCGCCGCTGCTCAGGCCCATGCCTCCCAAGACGCGGAAAGAGTTTCCTGCGGTCGAAACGCCGGCTGGAGTGGTTACGGTAGTCGGCAAGGCGGTGCTGGGAATCGCCGGAGCGTATCTGTTACGTGCGATCGCCGAGTCGGGCGCGGTGCCGAAGTTGCCGGTGCTGCTGGTCGCGATCGTGTACGCGGCGATGTGGATGGTCTGGGCGGTGCGAACGGATGCCGCTAATCGCTTCGCCAGCGTCACCTATGCGATCACGTCGGCCATGATTCTTGCGCCGCTGCTGTGGGAGTCGACGGTGCGCTTCCAGGTGCTGGCGCCGGCGTTCACGGGAGTGGTGCTGGTGGCTTATGTCGTGCTCACATTAGCACTGGCCGCACGCCGCGACATGGAGTTGGTGCCGTGGGTGGCCACGGTGGCGTCGGTCTTGACTGCTGTGGGGTTGCTGTTCGCGACGCGTGAACTGGTGCCGCTGGCGTCGGCGCTGTTGGCGATTGCGCTGGCTAGCGAAGTGACCGCCTGCATGGGACACCGGCTGAGCCAACGGGTGCTGCCGGCGCTAGCAGCGGATTTCGCGATCTGGCAACTGGTGGATGTGATGACGTCGTCCAAAGTGGTGCCGGAGGGATATCATGCGACGGCTGCGGGCACGCTTACCGCGCTGTGCCTGGCACTGCTGGCGATCTACGGCGGCAGCATTGGGGTCCGCGGATTCTTGCAGCGGAAGGCGATCACCTACTTTGACGTTGGACAAGGCGTGCTGGCCTTCGGGCTGGGCACGTTTGGCGCGTTGCGCGCGACTCAGGGGACTATTGCACCTGTGCTTGGTGTGCTGTTCCTGGTGCTGGCTGCGGTGTGCTATTGGGGAGCGTTGTCGCGCTTTGGGGACGAAGAGCACGCGCGCAACCGTCGCATCTCGGCGACGTGGGCCGCGGCGCTGCTGGTGGCGGGAAGCTTCTTCCTGTTTCCACCGAGTTTGCAGGTGCCATTCTTGTGCGTAGCGGCGGTGGTAGCGGCGTTCCTGTATTCCAGCAGCGCGAAGTTCAGCCTGGGCTTGCATGCATCCGTGTTTCTGGCCGCAGCAGCCGCGGTGTCTCCCATGCCGGCGTACGTTATGAACGCGCTGGCGGGTAGCGTGCCAACGGCTCCCGCGTGGAGCGTTTGGGCAGTAGGCATCGCGGCGGCGCTGTGTTACGCGGTGGGCGCGCGCAGGACGGAAGAGCAAACCAAACGGCGAGTGCTATGGGTGGTTCCCGCGTTGCTGGTGGGGTTTGCGTTTGCTGCACTGGCGGTGGCCGCGATTGTGGGGATCGCGGGAGGACGTGTCGAGTTGGCAGCGTCGCGGCTCTCGGTGGTTCGCACCATTGTGGATTGCGCGGTGGCGCTGGCGCTGGGATATATGGGGTCGCGCTGGAATCGGGTTGAGTTGGGATGGGTGGCGTATGCCGCCGTGGGCTTCGGCACGTTGAAGCTGCTGTTCGAGGATTTGCGTTTAGGGAACGCGTCGTCGTTGGTGTTGTCGCTGCTGTTCTATGGCGGGGTTCTGATTTTGCTGCCGCGGATGATGCAGCGCGGGCGGAAGGAAGCGGTGGAAGCAGCATAGAGCGGTGGTTAGCCGCCGAACGGTTGAATCGTAAGAAATAGGGCGTCTGTGTCGCCGCTACGCGGCTTCGGTCAATTTACGTGCTTGACCCGGGGCTTGCGCCCCGGGCTTAAATCATAGCCGCCGCTACGCGGCTGGTTTGCAGCAGGTTGCGGATCATACTCCCGCCCAAGACTTCGTGGTCGAGTTCTCAGACACCTAACGAGACACACCGGCGCCGACTTCGCAGAGTTGCTCTTCCTCAGACTGCAACGAGACTGCGACGGGCTCGAAGCGGGCCTGGAAGAAGCGCAGGTACTTGGGTTCGTACACCATGCGCAGGCCTTTCACGTTCTCGCGCTCCGCATAAACCTCGGCTACGGATTCGGCGACGACGTCCATGTGGGCCTGGGTGTACACGCGGCGGGGAATGGTGAGGCGCACCAACTCCAGTCGGGGCATGTTGTCCTTGCCGGTTTCGCGATTTCTGCCCGCCGAGACAATGCCGCGCTCCATGGTACGCACGCCGGAATCCAGATAAATGGCGGCGGCCAGGGCCTGCGCGGGATACGAGGTCTGCGGGATGTGGGGGAGGAACGCCTTGGCATCGAGGAAGATGCCGTGGCCACCTATGGGCTGAACGATGGGCACGCCGGCGTCCATCAGCTTCTTGCCGAGATATAAGATCTGGCCGATGCGGGCGCGGATGTGGTCGTCCTGCACCGCTTCTTCGATGCCGGTGGCGAGGGCTTCCATGTCGCGTCCGGCCATGCCGCCGTAGGTGTGCAGACCTTCATAGACAACCGCCAGGTTGCTGGCATCGTCGTATACATGTTGATCGTTGACGGCGAGGAAGCCGCCGATGTTGACGAGTGGGTCTTTCTTGGCGCTCATGGTGCAGCCGTCGGTCTGGTCGCACATCTCGCGAAGGATGGAGGCGACGGAGCGGTCGCGGTAGCCGGGCTCGCGCTGCTGAATGAAGTAGGCGTTCTCGACGGCGCGGGCGGCGTCGAGGATGACGCGAATTCCGTGCTGAGAGCAGAGGGCGCGGACCAGTTTCAGATTACCGAGAGAAATGGGTTGTCCGCCGGCCATGTTGACGGTGGCGGCGACACTGACGTAGGGAATCTTTTCGGCGCCGTACTTCTGGATCACGCCGGCGAGCTTCTGCAGATCGACGTCGCCCTTGAAGGGATGCAGGCTGTTGGAGTCGTGCGCCTCGTCGATGATGATGTCAATGAACTTGCCGTCCGCCAGTTCCTGATGCAAGCGGGTGGTAGTGAAGTACATGTTGCCGGGCACCACGTCACCGGGCTTGATGAGCACCTTGGAGATGAGATTTTCCGCGCCCCGGCCCTGGTGGGTGGGGACGACGTACTTGTAACCGTAGTAGCGCTGGACGACGCTCTCCATGCGGTAGAAGCTGCGGCTGCCGGCGTAGGCTTCGTCGCCGATCATCATGGCGGCCCACTGGCGGTCGCTCATGGCGGAGGTGCCGGAGTCGGTGAGGAGATCGATAAATACGTCATCGGACCTGAGCAGGAAGGTGTTGTAACCGGCGTCTTCGAGGGCGCGCTCGCGCTCTTCGCGGGTGGTGATTTTTACGGCTTCGACCATCTTGATCTTGAAGGGCTCGGCCCAACTTCTTTGTTTGACGGGACATTACGATCGCTCCTAGTGAGTATGAAAGGATGTCCTAAGAATATTGGGGTGGCCTACGTGAAGCCATTTATAAAGCAATAGATTTATGACCTATTAGATTAGAATAAATGGTTGCAAGACACAAATACTTGTGATTCGAAGGTTTTATGGTAAAGAAGAGCAAGACGCTAGACAAGATTGACTGGAAGATTCTGACGGCGTTGCAGTCTGACGCGCGGGTTTCGACGGCGGAATTGGCGAGAAAGAGATCGTTATCAGCGCCGGCGGTGGCCGAGCGTATCCAGAAACTGCGGGACCACGGGATCGTACGGGGATTTCACGCGCTGGTGGACCCGTCTGCTGTCGGCCTGCCGGTCACGGCAGTGATTCGCATGAGTGTGGTGGGAGACATTCTGCCACGGCTGGCAATCCTGCTGCAGTCATTGCCGGAGGTGGTGGAGTGCTACCGGGGAACCGGATCGGACTCGTTCATCATGAAAGTGTGCGTGGCGTCGGTAGAGCACCTGGAACAGTTGATTAATAAGCTAACGCCGTTTGGCATGACGACGACGTCGATTGTGTTGTCAACGGTGGTGGCGCGGAGGGTGCTCGATCCGACGATTGCGGAGTGGAAGACGCGGTTGAAAGTGAAGGAAGGGCGGGGGCATTAAGACTGGGCCGCTACGCGGCTGGTGCTTGAGGGAAGTTTCGAGTTTCAAGTAAAAGCAGATCCCTCCACTCCGCCGCCGAGACGGCGGCTCCGGTCGGGATGACGAAGCGGAAGAGTTTCGAGTTACAAGTTTCAAGTTTCGAGTGTGGGATCGCGGTTGCCACCCTTTCCCAAAAGAGCCGAGAGGATGGGGCACATGGCAGCGCAACAAAAATCCCCACACAATCCAAAATCAGGATTGTGTGGGGCACCCTCTAACCGGGTATCTCGTGCCACCGATCGTGGCGGTGCGATTATTCGTGCGACTTGGGAGGATTGCCCAACAGACGGTACACCGTCGCCGTCTTGGTGGCACCGAGGTTGATGTAGTCCTCGGCGGAGTACTGAAGTCCGATAAAGAATGCTTCGGTACGGCGAAGGGCATCCGGGCTGAGCTGGGCACGGTCCTTGAAACGGAACTGGTAAGCGAACTCGCCGATAAGCGGACGGTGCTCGCCGCGGGTACGCCAGATGGCGACGTTGGCCTTGCAGGTCAGGCCATCACCGAAATCGAGCAGGCCGATGTCTTGCAGGACTTCCTCGACGATGGTGTTGCTTACCAGGTGAATCTGTTCTTTCGGGGTCTTTCTGATTCTCGAAAGAACAGGGAGTACGTCGATCAGAGCGTCCATATCGCTGATGTTCTCCCGGCCCATGCCGATGGCGCCGCGGTAGAACTGGACGTTGTGGGAGTAGAGCAGACGGATGCCGCCCAGCTTTTCCTTCAAGGGCAGGGCCTGCACCTTGAACTTGACGCGGTGATCGCCGAGGATGTTCGGCCGGACGTCGGTCTCGGCGCACATCTGCAAGTCAGGGTGGCGAAACTTGAATACGATCTCGGGCTCGCCAATGGGGAAGCCGTCCTTGTAGGGGATGCGGCGGCGCAGAATGAAGGCGTTGTTGTAGAGGCGGAAGTCATCCGTATCAACAAACAACACTTCACGGATCTTGACCGGCTGCTGGATGAAGCCTTCCGTGGTGTACTTCACGCCGTGCTCTTTGGCGGGCTCACGAAAGACCTTGCCGAAATCGAAGAAGCTCTCGCGCGAATGGAACTTGTTGGGCCGCAGGATAAGTTTGCAGCAGACGTACTCGGGTACATGGATGGGCATGCCGTCGGTATATTGTCCCGGCTTGAGCTGGGGAACGCGGCCCACCCAACTGGCGGTCACGGCTTCGCGAGTCTTCTTTGGTGGAGGGGGCAGGCTAACTTTGGATGCGCTTGGCGGAGCCGGTTTGACTGTGGGCATGGTGTTCTTCCTTGGTGCTGACTTTCAAGATTGACGAGAATCTAAGTGGCGATTTTACACGTTTGCAACGATGTTTCATTAACAATTTGGCGGGTGGAGCGCCCAGAGGGCGGGCTGACCGCGGCTTGCGCCCATGGCTAAAACATAATGGCGCCCTGCGGGGCTTAAAGAATATCTTGCTGAACCCAACCTTCTAAATCGTCGCAGTGTGATCGTGTCATTGTTGCGCGCTGGGTGCGTGATACGGGGCACGTACCAGCTTTCCGTCCTTCATCACGTAGTTCACCTCGACGGTCACGACGACAGGCACCGGACGGCCGTCTTTTGTTGCGGGCTTGAACGTCCAATTCTTGGCCGCTGCCAGCGCGTCGGCATCGGTTTCCTTGTCAATGCCTCGAAGCAACTGAACACTGCAGGCGAAACCCTTGTCGCTGACAACCACCATGAGGGACACAGTGCCTGCGGACTCGGTGCCTGGAGCCGGAGGCGCTTTTGGATTTTGGGCCCCGATACTCGATGCTGAGGGTTTCGGAGGTGCGGGCGGACAAAGACCTTTGTCGGAGCCGATCCCAGTTGCCGATAAAGTTATGACTAGGACAAGTAAGCGAACCATCATGTAGGAAGGATACTCGGCTTGAGCGTAGTCCACTACAATCGATAGTAATGAGAGCCGATAGCACTTGTTGTTGGAGTTTGTCCGTCATCATATTGTTGTTTTTTCCTGGGCTGCTTTCGGCGCAGGGGGACGTGCACGCCATCGCCGACAAGGTCGATCAGCGCTATAACCACCTGCAGACGCTCGAGGCGCAGTTCTCGGAAACGTACTCTGGAGCGGGGATGACGCGCAAGGAGAGCGGCACCCTGACGCTGAAGAAGCCCGGCCGCATGCGCTGGGACTATGACCAGCCGCGTCCCAAAATGTTTCTTACCGATGGCACGACGGCGTGGTTTTATGTTCCGGGCGAGCGGCAGGTGCGGCGCGCACCGGTAAAACAGCTTGACGATCTGCGATCACCGCTGCGCTATCTGCTGGGAAAGACCAAGCTGGAAAAGGAATTCGTGAGCTTGTCGATCGCCTCTGATGCCAAGCCAGCGAACCCCGGAGACATCGTGTTGCGCGGAGTCCCAAAGGGGATGCAGGACCGGGTGGCGCAGACGCTGCTCGAAGTCACGGCCGACGGACTGATCATGCGCATTGTGGTGGAAGAGTTGGACGGCTCGGTGACAGAATTCCGCTTTCTTCAGCAGCGGGAGAACGTCCAACTGGCAGACCAGCATTTTCGGTTCACGCCGCCGCCGGGCGTGGAGGTGGTGCAGGGGACGGAACTGACGAACTAGTGGTCAGTGGTTAGTGGATAGTGGTTAGGGAAGAAGTTGACAGTAGCCAGTGGTCATTGGTGAGCAGAGGCAAGTCGAGTAGTCGGGTAACTGGTAACTGGATTCGCCCAACTTGCGCTACCGCAAACGGCACTGTTTTGCAGTGTTAAACTAGGGCCTAACACCCAAGGGAACCGTAACTTCATGGCCGAGTACATGATCCGGATGGCCGACGAGCGCGGCCATGTTCTGGAACAAGTTGAGGTAGCGAACTCGGAAGGTGAGGTGCGCGAGCGCTTCACGCAGCAAGGGTTCCTGATTTACTCGGTCAAGCCCAAGGGCATGTTCTCGGCCGAAGCGCGGCTGCCCCGCCGCCGCAAAATCAAGCAGGACCAGTTTGTCATCTTCAACCAGCAGTTTGTGACCCTTATCCACGCGGGGTTGCCGATCATCCAGTCGTTGGAGCTGCTGATGAAGCGGCAGCGCAATCCGTTCTTCCGCACCGTGCTGCACAACGTGCGTGACCGGGTGCGGGGCGGGGAACTGCTTTCTGAAGCGTTCGCGGAACAAAAGGTTTTTCCCAAGGTGTACACCACCACGCTGCTGGCGGGCGAGAAGTCGGGCAATTTGGAAGAGGTGCTGGGGCGCTATATCGCGTTTCAGCGGCTGGCGGTGAGCTTCCGCAAGAAGCTGGTGTCATCGCTGGTGTATCCCGTGCTGCTGGTGGCGATGCTGGTGGTGATGCTGACGTTTCTCATCACCTTCGTGGTGCCGCAATTTGCCAATTTGTACAACCAGTTGGGCGTCGAGTTGCCGCCGCTGACTCAGGTCATGCTGGCCATCGGGATGAATGCGCAGCACTTTGCTCCGTATGTTCTGGCAGTATTGCTGATAGGGGGATTCCTGATGTGGCGCTGGATGAAGAGCGATGCCGGTGCTACACAGTTGGACCGGATCCGGCTGAAGATTCCGTTGCTGGGCAGCATCTGGTTGAAATACCAGGTGGCAGTGTTTTCGCGCATGCTTTCGACCCTGTTGTCAGGTGGGTTGCCACTGGTTCCGGCGTTGGAAACGGCTGGCGAGTCGATGCAGAGCCACCTGATGGCGCACGGCATCTCGGGTGCGACGCGACTGGTGCGTGAAGGCCAGCCTCTGGCGAAGAGTCTTGAGTCGGCCAGCGTATTTCCGGAAATGTCAGTGGAAATGATCGAGGTGGGCGAATCCACCGGGGCCTTGCCGGCGATGCTGAATTCGGTGGCTGAGTTTTACGAGGAAGATGTGACCAACGCACTGGCGACCGCAATGGCGCTGATCGAACCTCTGATCCTGATCGTGATGGGCGTGGTGGTGGCGTTTGTGCTGATTTCGCTCTACCTGCCGATCTTTAGTTTGGGGGCAGGGGGAATACATTGAAGAAAGTTGTCGGTTGCCGGTTGTCAGTTGTCAGCGAAGACGGCGACGCGTTTCTGACAACTGACAACTGGGCACTGACAACTACCGAAGGTGAGAATGGCCGATAAGAAGTCGATATTCGTAAATGGCGGGAACGGCAACAGCATGTCCATTGCGGATGAGCTGGCGCATGCGCAGGACCTGGCGCGCCGCTATCGCTGCGAGTTCGTGGACCTGAAGAACTTCCACATCCAGCACGAGTTGTTCCGCAAGATCAAAGTGGACCTGATGTTCCGCTACAACTTCGTCCCACTGCAGGAGACGCAGGACGGCCGGTTGGTGATCGCAATTGCCGATCCCAGCCAGTTGATGATGATCGACGAGATCAGCCTCAATCTGGGGAGGCGCATCGTCACCAAGGTCGCGACCCTGACGCAGATCAGCGACGTGCTGAAAAAGACCGAGCAGTCGCAGCGCGTATTGGAGGAAGCGGGCGAGGACTTTGCGCTCGATGTGATCCGCGAAGATGAGAACGCGGATGAGACCATTTCGATTGAGAAGCTGACGGCGGAAAGCGACATCAGTCCGATCATCAAGCTGGTCGATACGATGATCTTTACCGCCCTGCAGCGCCGGGCGAGTGACATTCACATCGAGACGCGCGACGACTCGGTGGTCATCAAGTACCGCATCGACGGCGTGCTGCAGCAGGCAATGCCTCCGATCGCGAAGGAACATCACTCGACCATCATTTCGCGCATCAAGGTGATGAGCGAACTCGACATTTCCGAACGGCGCGTGCCGCAGGATGGCCGTTTCCGAGTGCGCTACAACGGACGTTCGATCGATTTTCGCGTGTCGATTATGCCGTCGATCCACGGTGAAGACGCCGTGCTTCGCGTACTCGACAAGGAATCGATGAGCGAGAAGTTCCACAAGCTGACGCTCGACGTGGTGGGCTTCAACGAGGAGGACCTGCAGAAGTTCCGGCGCTACATCAAGGAGCCGTACGGCATGGTGCTGGTGACTGGGCCGACGGGTTCGGGCAAGACCACCACGCTGTACGCCGCGCTCAACGAAATCAAGAGCGATGAAGACAAGCTGATCACCATCGAGGACCCGGTCGAATACCAGATCGTGGGCATCACCCAAATTCCAGTGAACGAGAAGAAGGGCCTGACATTTGCGCGCGGGCTGCGCTCGATTTTGCGCCACGATCCGGACAAGATCATGGTGGGCGAAATTCGCGACACCGAGACGGCACAGATCGCCATCAACTCGGCGCTGACAGGACACCTGGTATTCACTACGGTCCACGCTAACAACGTCGTCGACGTGCTGGGACGATTCCTCAACATGGGCGTCGAGGCTTATAACTTCGTGTCGGCGCTGAACTGCATCCTGGCGCAGCGACTGGTGCGCCTGATCTGCGAATTCTGCAAGAAGGAAGTGCACTATTCCGACGAAATGCTGGAGGCGAGCGGACTGGATCCCGCGGAATGGCGCGACGTGCCGTTCTACGAGGGCGAGGGCTGCATCGAGTGCTCAGGCACCGGCTTCCGCGGACGCACCGCCATTCACGAGTTACTGGAGTTAACCGACGCCGTGCGGGAGATGATTCTGGCCAAGCGGCCGAGCAGCGAGATCCGGCGGGCCGCGCGCGAAGAAGGAATGCATTTCCTTCGCGAGTCGGCAATTGATAGAGTGAAGCGTGGCCTGACGACGCTGAAAGAGATTAACAAGGTCACGTTTATCGAGACGACACGATAGGGCCGCGAGCGGCTAGCAACTAGCAATTAGCGACTAGCTTTGGTCCCTGGTAATTAGTAATTGGTAATTCGTAATTGGTAATCGGCAATCGGAGCGTCGCGGCTTGTCGTACTGGCGGGCGCACGACGGACGTGAGTGGCCAATTACTAATCACCAATTACCAGCGAGACGCGAAACACTGTTTTAGTACACCGAGAGCAATCGATGGCGAGTAACCACAGTTCGCGGCCGCGGGTAGCGTGCGAGGTTTCAGCCGAGCGCGTGGTGGTGGCCCGGGCCTCCGAGCAAGCGCAGACGCTGGAAGCGGTGCAGTCGAAGGAACTGCCCGCAGGTACGGTTACGCCGGGCCTGCAGCATGCCAACGTTGCTTCCCGTGAGGCGTTGGTGTCAGCGCTGCGCGAATCGCTGGCGCCGGTCGCGGGACGATCGCGAGACATAACACTGGTCATCCCTGACGCCAGTACCCGTATCCTGCTGCTGGATTTCGATACCCTGCCGGAGAAGTCCGAAGACGCCGACGCGGTGGTACGTTTCCGCCTCAAGAAGTCGCTGCCGTTCGATGTGGACGCGTCATCCGTGTCGTTCGACCGCCGGGCTGCAGACGAAGGCATACGCGTAGTGGCGGCGGTGACGCCCAAAAACGTGCTGGAAGAATACGAATCGGTGGTGCGCGACGCGGGCTACAATCCCGGCGCGGTGCTGCCGTCGATGATCGCTGCGCTGGGTGTGGTGGACGCTTCGCGTCCTACCATGGTGATTAAGGTTGAGCCCGGAACAACCACCTTCGCAATCGTGGACCAGAACCAGTTACTGCTCTATCGCGCGCTGGAAAACGGTGGGACGGCGGTGACTGGCGAGTCGCTGGTGGACGACGTCAACACTTCGCTGGTGTACTTCGAAGATCGCCACGGTATTTCGGTGGACCGCGTGCTGGTGACGGGAGTGCAATCGGCGCAAGCACTGCAGGCGGCGTTCACCGCCAGCAGCAACATTCGGCTGGAGGAGCTGATCTCCAGCAGCATGGCAGGCGCTGGCGCGGGTAATGTGGCGCGTGCGGCGTTGGCGGGCGTGGCGGGGGCACTGGTGCCCTGATGCGGATCAACATCAATCTCGCGTCCAACCCCTACGAAGCTGCCCGGGAATACACCCGCCGGCTGGGCCTGCTGGTGGGGGTGGTGGCGGTGCTGACGTTGGGATTGATGGGATACATCCTGTATCAGTGGTCGCACACCCGCGACATCGACCAGAAGATCGCGGCAGCCAAGCAGGAGATCGCGAACCTTGACGCCGAGAAGGCGCAGGCCCAGGCCATTCTGAACCAGCCGCAGAACCGAGATGTCGCCGACCAATCGCAATTCCTGAACAGCCTGTTTACGCGCAAGGCGCTGTCTTGGACGCGGGTGTTCACCGAGATGGAAAAGCTAATGCCGGCCAACATCCACGTGGTCTCTATGAAGCCGGAGTTCAACCGCGAAAATCAGCTCGTGCTGCACGTCGTGGTGGCCACTCCCGCGCGCGAAAAGGCCGTTGAACTAGTGAAGCAGATGGAGAAGTCGCCGCACTTCCGTTCCCCGCAGGTGGAAGCCGAAAACACTACCGGTAACGAGGGCAATGCAGGCGCTCCCGGCGGCAACATCCAGTTTGAGATCGCGGCGGTGTACGTTCCGTTCGTCGAGGACGCCGAAACGGGAACGAGCGACGATCAGCCGGGCAAGAAGAAAACTCCGGCGAAGCCTGGCGCGAAGTCACGTGCTCCGAGTAAGTCTAAGTCAGTAAAACAGCCCGCCGCTGCAGCGGGAGGTGCCCGCTAATGGCCAGCATTCGCGAAGCGCGTAAGACGTTGCTGCCCATCTTGATCGGGCTGGTGGTGCTCGACCTGGCGTGTGTCGGATACCTGCTGTCTCCGGCGGGACGCTCGCGCGAGGCGCGCCAGCGCGACCTCGACGCTTTGCAGGCGCAACTGGCTGCCAAGCGCCTGGAAGTGTTTCCGACGCGTGGCATGGACGGCAAGCTGAAGCAGGCTTCTATTGACATCGCGACGTTCGATAAGGACCGCTTTCCCGCACAGTACTCAACCGTCTCCGAAGAACTGGGTAAGCTGGCCGGGCAAAGCGGAGTGCGCATTGCTGCCGTGAAGTATGACGACAAAGACGCTCCGGTGGAAGGACTGCGCAAACTGAATATCGAGGTTGCGCTTTCGGGAAGCTACCTGCAGGAAGCGAAGTTCATCAACGCCGTGGAGCGCGACAAACTCTTTTTTGTGGTGGATGGAGTGGCACTGGGCGAGCAGCAGGGCAATGTCCGGCTGCAACTTAAAATGGAAACCTATTTGCGCAGCGGGGCGGCGACCTCGTGAAACTCGGCACCGAAAACAAGACGAAGACCGCAATTGCCGGTGGTTTGGTGATCGTGGCGGCGTTTGCCCTGTACAACTGGGTGTTCACCAGTCAGGACACAGAAACGGCTACCGCCGCGGCCACTACTACGGCGATGGCGACGGCGCAAAAGCCCGGAAAACCCGGAGCGCGCAAAGGTGGAAATGCAGGGTTGGCCCAGTCGCTCGATCCTACGCTTCGTCTCGATGTGCTGAAATCGAGTGAAGAAATCGAGTACAAGGGCTCGGGCCGGGATATCTTCCAGTCGCAACCTGAGCCCGTGGCCATTCCCAAGGAAGTCAAGCCGGTGATTGCGACCGGGCCTCCGCCGCCTCCGCCACCTCCGCCGATCCCACTGAAGTTTTATGGCTTCAGCGGCAACAAGAGCGGCCCCAAGCAGGCATTCCTCTCCAAGGGCGAGGACATCTTCGTTGTGAAGGAAGGCCAGATCATCGACCGGCGCTACAAGATCCTCAAAATTGGCCCCAATTCGGTGGAAGTCGAGGATGTGCTGAACAGCAATCGCCAGACGCTTCCGCTGACGGCGGGGTAAGCGTCGCGGACACGGAGTATGCAACAGGCAGAATCCATTCACACGGGCGAGACTCTCACACCTGAGAACATCAAGAGTAGGGATTCCGTGCGGACTAAAGTCCGCACGGAGATTCTTGATGAGAGCGGCGTGAACGCTGGCCTAAAGGCCAGCACTACCAGCCGACAGCGCGACCGCGGCGCCATGCTGCTGGCAGTATTGTTCATGATGGCGATAATGGTGATTGTTGCCATGGCAATGGCTCCCAGCTTCGTGCAGCAAATGAAGCGGGACCGCGAAGAAGAGATGATCCATCGCGGCACCGAGTATGCCCGCGCCATCAAGAAGTACTACAAGAAGTTCGGCCGCTATCCGGCCAACCTCGAGCAACTCGAAAACACCAACCAGATTCGCTTTTTGCGCAAGCGTTATAAGGACCCGCTGAGCAAGGACGGCCAGTGGAAGCTGCTGCACTACACCGACATTCAAGTGCTTACTGGCGGAGCCATGATGGGGGCGCAAGGCATGCAACCGGGCACGCAGTCCGGGTTGCAGGGGCAGGGTTCATCCCTGACGCTGTCTTCGGCATTGGCAGCCAGCGACCAGGGTGCGGGCACCGCTCCAGCGGGGGTGCAGTTATCGCCGCAACAACCGGGTGCGGGCTTTGGCAATCAGTCTCCGGGGGCCGGACAAACGGGCGCGGGTGCGTCTCCGTTTGTCATGCCACAACAAGGTAGTGCGGGGCAGGGGCAGCCCGGTTTCAGCCTGGGGCCGGGTGTAGGCCAGAGTGGCAACTTGGGCGGAGGGCAGAACCCCGGTGTGGCGGGCCAGACCGGCAGCAATAACACCATCTTCGGAAACACTGGAGTGGGCGGGCAGACCTTTGGTGGCGGAGCCGTTGTTGGCGTCGCGAGTAAGGACAAAGAAACGACCATCCGCATCTTCAACAAGAAGAAGACTTACGATGAGTGGATGTTCATCTACAACCCGACCATGGATCTCGCCAATGTTCTGTTGCGCGGACCCTACAATGGACAGTCCTTCACTGGAACGCAAGTGGGAACTCCCGCGGGCCAATTGAACCAGGGCAATCCAGGAAATCAGGGTGGGCCGGGTCTGCAACCTGGAGGGACTACCCAGCAACCCGGCGGCTTCGGACCACAAAATCCCGTGCAAAATCAGACCACCCCACCGGGCACCCAGTTCCCGCCCGACCAAAACCAGTCGCAGCAGTAAAGTGTCGGCAATTTTCAGTGCTCGGCTGCTGGTAATCGCGCCGCGATATGGCCGCCGAAACGGAAAGAGCCTGTGTTTCGCTATAATGACAGGGCAATCCAAAATCCTTCGTTTCGAGTTTTGACTCGCGGCGCCGTGTGAGCCAAGTGCCCAGACCGGCGCGAGCGAGGAATGCGCAGACGACCGGCTAGCGGTTCAGATAGCGGCGGGTGGCCCATCCCGAAGCAGGATTCAGCAGTCAAGCCAGCGCACGGATAGGTGCGACCAATCAGTTCCTAAGGAGAGAAAATGCAGAAGAAAAGTATCATAACCGTATTCATTGTGGCCAGCGCATTGCTGCTGTCCAGCGTATCGATGTTTGCCCAGGCTGCGGCGAAGCCCGCGCAGACCGTTCCGGGTGGCACCGCCGGCACCCCCAAGGCCAGCCTCGACCATGACATCCAGATGTTGCGGCAGGACGTCCAATCGGCGAAGAAGCAGGTCGTCGCGGCGAACGTAAACCTTACGGACGCGGAAGCCACCAAATTCTGGCCGATTTATGACCAGTATGCGGCGGAAGTTGCAAAGGTCGGCGATGCCCGCGTAGCGCTGATCAAAGAGTATGCCGCGAGTTACGACGCCATGACCGACGCCCAGGCAACCGAGTTCATGAAGAAGTCGGCGGCCATCGACCAGCAGTTCACGGCTACGCGCTCGAAGTACGTGCCGATTTTCGAGAAAGTAATCTCGGCGAAGAAGACTGCCTTGTGGTACCAGATCGACCGGCGGCTCGACCTGCTGATCAACCTGCAGTTGGCCGCGAACATTCCCGTGGTGGACACCAGCAAGTAAGCTCGGCGGCAAGTTGGTTGTACTGGCAGCGCATCGCAAGGTGCGCTGTTTTTTATGTTTGCCGGGTTAGCTATCGTTCTTCGGCATGAGCCATGCCCCGGCTAGCAGCAGCAGCGCAGAACACGACACCATGTAGGAACCGACGAAGCGACCCACGAAATGAAACATCAGCACGGCATCGACTACGGGAATTAGTGCCAGGTAGAGAAGCAGGGAACGCGTCCCCTGACGGCGGCTGATCCACACAAGAGCCGGCGATAGAAGAACCCCGTGCGCGGAGACAACCAGCCAGACGCATTTGACTGCGCCGGCGACCCGCGGATCCACTCCGGCTTTCACGAGTACTGGAAAGACACCCAATGATCCGCCCAGTATGTGGAGCAGGGCTCCCACGAACATCACGATACTTCCCAACAAGATGAACAGCCGCGCGAGCTTCATGGAATCACTCCTTCCAGACTTGGCAGATTGACGCTTAGGAATTTCGGTTGGTGAATTCTATCAGCAGCTGCAGGCGCTGGCGGGCGTGGCCGCAATCGATGGCATAGGCGGCGAGGGGCACGGCCTCGCCGATGCGATCGGCGTGTCCGGCGGCGACCAGCGCGGCGGCGGCGTTCAAGACAACTACATCACGGCGCGGGGAACGCTCTCCTTCGAGCACCGCGCGAATGATGGCGGCATTCTGCTGCGCGTCGCCTCCGGCGATCTCGGTCAGGGAAGCGCGTTGCAGGCTGAAGTCCTCCGGCGCGATCTCGTAGCTGCGAACGCGGCCGTCGCGAACCTCGGCGATTTTCGTTGGGCCGGAGATGGTGATCTCGTCGAGACCATCGCGGCCGTGGACTACCAGCGCGCGCCGCAATCCCAGTTCGCTCAGGGCTTCTGCCAATTTCTCCACCAGGTCCGCGGAATAGACGCCGACCACCTGCGCTGAGGCATGCGCAGGATTGGTGAGTGGGCCAAGCAGGTTGAAGACGGTACGCAGACGGAGTTCACGGCGGGCGGGCTGCACGTACTTCATCGCCGAATGCATGGCCGGCGCGAACAGAAACGCGATGCCCGTCTCGCGCAGACAGGCGGCCAGTCGCGTGGGCGGCAGGTTGATGTTCACGCCCAAGGCTTCCATCACGTCGGCTGAACCACATTTCGACGTAACGCTGCGATTGCCGTGCTTGGCCACACGAACGCCTGCTCCTGCAGTAACGAAGGCAGTCGCGGTTGAGATGTTGAAGGTGCCGGAAGTGTCTCCGCCAGTGCCGCAGGTGTCGACAAGCGCATCGCGGCCGGTACCGCTGACGTCGACGGCGTCGCCCTCTTCGGTAACGAGCGGCGTGGCGGCAGCGCGGATGGCCTGGGCGAATCCGACGATCTCTTCGACCGTCTCGCCCTTCATGTGCAGTGCGACCAGCAGCGCCGCGATTTGCGCGTCGGTGGCTTCGCCGTGCAGGACTTCGGCCATGACGTCGCGGGCCTCGTCGCGGGTGAGCGAGGAGCCGTGGTTGGCGATCTTGTGCAGGGCGTCGAGGATCATGAAGAAGCAACTAGCAATTAGCAACTAGGGTAGCATTCGGGCGGATCAAGGCTTTTTGCTTGGAGGCAGATTCTTCAACTCGTTAGTGAGCCGCGTCTCAAGGTCCTTGATGCTCTGGTATTGCAGGCAGCGTTGGCCCTGTACATCGAAGCGCAGTTCGTCCGACTTCTTGATGACCAGTACGGTGGGGCGGGCTTTGCCCCAGGCATAACCAATTTCGAGGTAGACGTTCGGATTTGCGCCGGTCAGGTCGGCGATAACTACCTCCGCGTTTTCTATACGAGACTTGACCTGGTCGAGAATGTCTCCGATAAACGCTTCCTGGTCGACTCGTTCACAGATGTACCCAAGCTGGCGAACCGGAGTTTGAATGCCGTAATAGAAAACGTCTTCCATTTCGGGCGCAAACGGCATGGCAACGAAAACTCTCGGTTTGTTGTCAACCTGTCCAGTAGACTCGAGCTTCGAGGCTGGGGTTCTTGGTGATGTGCGGGGCTTCGGCTTTGCGTTCAGGGTTAGCGCTTGTTCCCCGGGGACCCGCGGCAAGCGCTTCTGTGGCTTGGGTGACCGGGGACTCGTCGATTCTCTTGGCTTGAGGGCCAATTGACCGAGCGCCGCACGAAGCCGCTTAACCCTCTTGGCGTCGCGCTCGACGATGAATACACGGCTCAACCTCTCAGGTGCTTCCCCCCCCTCGAGCGAACCCAGGATGCCTCTGCATTCGGAATGAAGAGCCTCTATTTCGTCCAGTCCGTATCCAGCGCCATGGAGCGTGATCGCAATGCGTTCCGTCTCAGGATGGTCTCGTCCTGTAATCGATAGCGCTCGCCGCGCGAATTCTTCGATTTCCGCATAACCAAAATCACCCAGCGACGTTACTCCGACGAACAGGACACTCTGACTCGATAACAAACCTTTGGTATCAACCCAGACGTGCGATCCGGGCGCGGGCTCCAGTTTGTTCTGTGTGACTGCACCTCGCTCTGCCAGCAGCGAAGAAACTGTTCCATCTACACCGTAGAAGGATTGGGCGTACTTCAGAACAAGGACGTCGGCGGGGAATTTCAGGACGTCACCCTGAACGACTTCGATGTTAAACTGTGGATTGTTCATCAGGGGTCGATGTTACCACTGTGTAATGTTGCGGCAACTAGGAAATTGCTGGTCTTTCGCCACCCACCGCCGACTTCAAATAAACGACCGCTGATTGCTTCATCCTTCGCCGCTCAATTAGACTAATCAGTTTCCTGTTGTACAGCCATTCTCATAAGGAGCAGACAATCCGGCCCCAGCGGCCAGAGTAGCGGGCACATCGCCCGCGTCCGTCATACAAACATGAAAATTCACGAGTACCAGGGCAAGTCCATCCTGTCGAAGTACGGAGTGGCTGTGCCTCGCGGACACATGGTCGAGAGCGCCGAGGAAGCCGATACAGCGGCCCGCGCGCTCTTTCACGAGGGCGCAACCGGAGTGGTGGTGAAGGCGCAGATCCACGCCGGCGGGCGCGGAAAAGGCGGAGGCGTCAAGATCGCCAAGTCGCCCGAAGAGGCCGTCGAACTGGCCAAAAAGATGCTGGGTATGACGTTGATCACGCACCAGACCGGTCCCGAGGGCAAGAAGGTTCAGCGGTTGCTGATCGAAGAGACGCTGCCCATCGCGCGCGAGTTGTATCTCGGCATCGTGCTCGACCGCTCCAATGGACGCAACGTGTTTATGGCGTCGGCGGCGGGTGGCATGGAGATCGAAGAAGTCGCTGCCAAAGATCCCGATGCCATCATCAAGGAACACATCGTTCCCGGCTTCGGTCTGCAGGCCTACCAGGCGCGCAAGATCGCGTTCAAGCTGGGACTCGATGCCAAGTACATTGGCGGCGCGGTGAAGTTCATGATGGCGTTGACGCGCGCGGCGGAAGACACGGACGCCACGCTGGTCGAGATCAATCCCTTCATCACCACCACCGATGGGCGGCTGTTCGCGCTCGATGCCAAGATGAACTTCGACGACAACGCATTGTACAGGCATCCCGACATCAAAGAGCTGCGCGATATCACCGAAGAAGACCCGCTCGAAGTTGAGGCCAGCAAGTATCAGCTGAACTACATCAAGCTCGACGGAAGCGTGGGCTGCATGGTCAACGGTGCAGGCCTGGCGATGGCCACGATGGACATCATCCAGTATGCGGGTGGTATGCCCGCCAACTTCCTCGACGTCGGCGGCGGTGCCAACGAGGAGCAGGTGACGCACGCGTTCGAAATCCTGCTGGCCGACAAAAATGTGAAAGCGGTGTTGATCAATATTTTCGGGGGCATCCTGCGCGTCGATACCTTGGCCAACGGAGTGGTGAGCGCGGCCAGGAAGACCAACATCCAGTTACCGATCGTGTTGCGGCTGGAAGGCACCAATGTCGAACAAGGCCGCGAGATCCTGAAAGCGAGCGGGCTGAATTTCATCGTGGCAGAGACCATGAAGGACGCAGCCGAGAAAGTTGTCGCGGCGGCAAAGGGGGGCAAGTGAGCATCCTGGTTGATAAATCGACGCGACTGGTTGTGCAGGGACTGACGGGCCGTGAAGGAACGTTTCACGCTAAGGCTTCGCAGGCTTACGGTACGCAGGTGGTGGGCGGCGTGACTCCGGGCAAGGGCGGCACCACGCACGAAGGCTGGCCCATCTTTAACACGGTGGGCGAAGCGGTGACCAAGACCGGCGCCAATGCGACGGTGATTTTCGTGCCGCCTCCGGGCGCGGCTGACGCCATCATGGAAGCCGCCGATGCGGGCATTCCGCTGATCGTCTGCATTACGGAAGGCATTCCCGCGCTGGATATGGTGAAGGCGTGGGAATACCTGAAGACGAAGAACTCGCGCCTGATTGGGCCGAACTGTCCGGGCATCATTTCGCCGGGCCGCTGCAAGATTGGCATCATGCCCGCCAGCATTCATAAGGAAGGCAACGTCGGCATCGTGTCGCGCTCGGGTACGCTCACTTACGAAGCGGTGTATCAGCTCACTACGCGCGGCATCGGGCAGTCGACGGCCATCGGTATCGGTGGCGACCCGATTATCGGCACCAACTTCATCGACGCTATCACGCTGTTCAACGCGGACCCCGAGACGGAAGCGATCATCATGATCGGCGAGATCGGGGGCACAGCGGAAGAAGTGGCGGCGGAATACATCAAGGCGAACGTGAAGAAGCCCGTGGTGGGCTTCATCGCGGGACAGACCGCTCCTCCAGGACGCCGCATGGGACACGCGGGCGCGATCATTTCCGGCGGGAAGGGAACTGCGGCGGAGAAGATCAAGGCCATGCAGGCTGCGGGCATTCACGTGGCGAGCACGCCGGCGGAGATTGGTTCGACGCTGGTGGAGGCCGCGCCGAAGTTGGCGAAGGGGTAATTCACCACAGAGGCACGGAGACACAGAGAAGAATTCTGGGAGCGACGAAAACGCAGATCCTTCGACTCGGAGGCGCGCCTGTCGGCGCGTCCTCGCTCAGGATGACAACATCGATTCCGGATGCATCAAACTCAGGACGACAAGATCAATTCACGAATCAAAAGGACTCTTTAAAGAATGAAGACATTGCAACGCACTCTTTCCATCGTTAAGCCGGACGCCGTCGAAAAAGGCGGCACGGGCGACATCGTCAACACGCTGCTGCAGAATGGATTCCGCATTGTCGGAATGAAGATGCTGCACATCAACAAGGCGCAGGCGGAGGGCTTTTACGCGGTCCACGTGCACCGTCCCTTCTTCGAGTCGCTGACCAACTTCATGTCGAGCGGACCGATCGTGGTGATGGCGCTGGAGAAGGAAAACGCCATCGCCGATTACCGCGCGCTGATGGGCGCCACCGATCCCGCGAAGGCCGAGGACGGCACCATCCGCAAGAAGTGGGCGTCGAGCATCGAGAAGAACGCGGTGCATGGATCGGACGCGGAAGACACGGCGCGCTTCGAGCTGAGTTATTTCTTCGCCGGATTTGAAATCGCGAAGTAAACTGGCTCCATAAGCCCGGCTGAGCCGGGGGAGGGTCAATGGCGCACGTACAGATCACCATGCTGGAAGGCCGCACCATCGAGCAGAAACGACGGGCGGTGAAGCGCATCACCGAGGTCATGAAAGAGGAACTCAACGTGAACCCGGAGAAAATGACCATCGCGATCATCGAAGTTCCCCGGCACGGCTATGCACGCAATGGCATTCTGATCAGCGACCGGACGTCGTCTGTCTAAGTCAAATCTGCCGTGGTTACGAAGTAGGTGAAAGCCGTCCGACCGGGCGGCTTTTGCCATTTCCCAGCTCGCGGCACTGGTGTCCGTTGAGAATCACGTAGAAGCTCCACTGCGATCGGTGCTGTTCCTTACGCTGTAACTTCACGATTATTTACTTGACAAAAGTTAACGTCCATGCAAGAATACTCTCATGATGATGTTAACTACTTGCTTTTCTTTGGTTTGGTAGACGAAGCGGCACGTACAGACCGCCGAATATCCTGCTTTATTGAAGCAAGTAGCTTGCGGGTCGGAACCCGCCTTAGTTGTTCTTTCTTCGACTTCTCATCGGGGGTATTCACTGTGACTCTCCTAGACATTACTGCTGCATTTGATTCAGACGACCGCTGCCGCGAACTACTGGAACGGCTGCGCTGGCCTCTTGGCCCCGAGTGCCCACGTTGCTACACCCGCGATCTGGCCCGCTTGACTGCAAAGCTCCTGTACTGCAAGGAATGTGACTACCAGTTCTCCGTTACCGCTGGAACGATCTTCCATGACTCCCACTTGCCTCTGCTCAAGTGGTTTGTCGCCACGCACCTGATTTGCGAGTCCCGCAAGGGAATGTCTGCTAATCAGGTCAAACGGATGCTTGGAATCAGCTACAAGACCGCGTGGTATCTCTGTCACCGCATCCGTCGCGCTATGGCCTTCGTTGACCGCCCCCTCCTGGACGGCACTGTTGAAATGGACGAAACCTACATCGGCGGGAGGCAGAAAAGCACCCGCAAGGCAGGTTTCGGAAACAGCAACAAGCAGGTGGTCATCGGCATCCGTCAACGTGGCGGGGATGTTCGCTTCTTTCACGCGGAAGATGCCAAGACCGGAACGCTGGCACGGTACATCCAAGAGAACATTTCGCAGGACGTTGACGTTATCGTGACTGACGAATACCGCCCTTACCGCAAGGCGGTAGGAAACGCTCGGCATGAGACGGTCAATCACGCGGCCAAAGAGTACGTCCGGTTCGGGACGGATATTCACACGAACACCGTCGAATCCGCCTTCTCTCTGCTGAAACGCGGCATCATCGGAACGTGGCATCGGATTAGCCCCAAGCATCTGCAAGCCTATCTGGACGAAATGACATTCCGGTTTGACCGCCGTAACCGCTCCGATTTGTTCCTCGATACCTTGCGTCATATGGTTACTGCTGACCCGCTAACTTTCGAGACGTTGATCGCTGCTTAATTTGTGGATGGTCGCATATCGTATCGTGATATAGTCTGCTTGCTACATCCGCAACGTCTATTCGGAAAGGAATTTCCATGGCCAAAGTAGCCGATTACTATTCCGCCCAAGAGGTACTTAAACCAGCCGACAAGCGCGTCTATCACGACAACGACCAATGTAGGGCTGGCCGAGACATTCGACCAGGTGACAAACGCCCTGGGCGGGGAGGATATAAACACTGTAATGACTGCGACAAATAGCCTCACTTGTTAGCTTGCGCCGCTTGTGGCGCAGCAACATCTAACCTGGCGCTAGTATCTCGATCTGCCCACTGAGGGGAATCCACTGGAGGTCTGAACGTCATCTCCCACCAGGGGCCGTGAATCATGTTGTTTTCGAAGCCCCAAGTCAAGCGGAGCCTCTTAATCGGTAGACCACCTTCTAGCGCCACGGATACTGCCCTCATCCCCTCTGATGCCGCCCCGTCAAAGCGAACCGTTGGCTCAGGAAAGCTATGGCCACAACCGCCCTCGCACGACTCGAATGTTTCCACGCCAGCCTTAACAAGCGCGAGAACAATGTCTCGAATGCCATCGTCCAATGGTGGCTCGAAATGGCACTGCCGCGCACCCTGCACGGTTTCTGGGTCTGGACTAAATGGAGTTTTACCGGGGCAATGATCGCACCTCATGCGCCCTCCGTTGACGTTTGGGAAGCTGACGGCGACGGCGGCATAGCCGCCGTCAGTTCCCCAATCTGTTTATCAATTTCTTCTTTAATTGCATCAGTTCCTTCAGGGGGAGGAATCCGCGCCCTCGTTTTATTCCATGCACTCCGAACCTTGTCATGGCCTTTCGCGAGAACGGTAAACCTAGTCCCGTCCGCTCTTAGTATTGCCACATGAGTTCCCTTGCCCACTCCAACGGCGGTTTCAGCATTGAATTTTGCCTCGAAGACTCTGTAGACACACCGCGGAAGGGTGGCGTATTTAGCTGGGTCTTCTAGGTTAAATAGAGACCCCAGCGCATTAGTCTGACCGCTTCCAATCGCCCAAAATCCGACGTTAGTAAAGTCGGCCACCCTACCAGGAGGGGAAACTGTGAAAATTTCGGCAGCTTTCTGGTCAAAACCCGCCACTAAGAATTGGACATCTAGGCGCTGCTGCTCAACCTGAAAAAGCAGGCGAGTGAAATTCTCCGTGCCTAGCTGTGTAAGCCCCGACGATTTGAACTCTTGCATGGTATAGCCCAACGGGAGCAATACTTCGTTTTCGGCCCGCATGATGAGCTGCGCCTGTATGGCGGTTATAAACGAGTTTGCTACGTCTTCGGTTCTTTCTTTTCCCCCCTTGCTCAGTTGTCGCCTAACCTCCCTCAATATGGGGTCGACAACGGATACGTCATTACCCGCATATAGAGTTATCCATTTTTGCCCAATCCCATACATCTTTATGCCTAATTCCGCCGACATATCTCCGGTGGACAACATGGAATCGGCGGCAACGACGATGGAATTTTCCTGCTGACAGTGGCAAGCAATGCAAACGGTCATTCCAAATCCCCAATCTGCCGGTCGCGGTTCAGGAATTTCACTCCACGGCCACGGCATTAAGAGTGTCTTAGTCATTCAACACCCCTGCCGTACTTTTGTGAAGTAAATAATCCTGTGTAACTTCGTTATAGTCTGTGAACGCCAAGCGATCGGCCACCGGAAAGAGAAGTGAAACAGAGGCAGATCGAAGGAGGAGAAATGCCGCTTCGTCTGGACAGCCGCCCGGTGGGCGACGTGATCGTAGTGCAATGTGACGGGCGCATCGTGGTTGGCGCGGAGTCGAACTCGCTGCAGTCACACCTGCTACGGCTTTTGCCCCAACATCACGACATCGTCCTGCAGTTGGAGCGCGTTGGCTACATCGACAGCAGCGGGCTGGGAGCGTTGGTGCGGTTGCTCACGACTGCGCGCACGAACGGCGGTGACCTGAAACTGTGTGCCTTGCAGCCACCGGTGCGAAGAATTCTGGAGATGACGAACCTGATTTCCTTGTTCGAGGTCTTCGACACCGAAGCCGACGCGATCGTGGCGGCGTATCTGGGCTCGCGTTATGCCAAGGACGTACCCGGTGATAAGCAACTCCGCATTGTCTTAATTTATGATTCGGTCGATATACGCACACTGTTGCGGGAGGTGTTGAACCGCGCCGGCCATAAGGCCGTCACCACCGGCAACATGCATGATGCCAAGATCCTGTTGAAGGCCACCAAAGCGAAGCTGGTGGTCCTGGGCGCAAACATGCAGTCGGCGCAAGGCGAATCCGCGAAAACGGCGATGGAGCAGATCGACCCAGCGGTGTCGCTGATCGTGCTCGATGCAAACTTTGCCGCACAGGATCCGGGAGAGTCCGCAACCAGATTATTGGACACGATCCGCAGCCGCGCAGCGGGGATGGTTCAAGTCCCAAATCCGTAGAAGCAGAGGCGGTTAGCTGTATTTGCCTACTGTTTCAGGGCTTTCGCCGTCACAGTGAAGCCTAGGCTTCTTGACGGGGTTCTTGGGGCACAATAGAGTTGCCTTATCCCCGGAGAGCTGATCCTTGGACATCGCGGTTGGGCAGAACATCCTGCATTACACGGTTTTGCGGTCGCTCGGCGCCGGCGGCATGGGCGTGGTGTATGAAGCGGAAGATACCAAGCTGGGGCGCCACGTCGCGCTGAAGTTTCTGTCCCCGGATGCGGAACAAGACGCGTCGGCGCTGGAGCGTTTTAAACAAGAGGCGCGCGCCGCCTCGGCCCTGAACCATCCCAACATCTGCACCATTTATGCCATCGAGGAGTGCGATGGGCGCTCGTTCATCGCCATGGAATTGCTGGAAGGCGAGAGCCTGAACGAGAAGATCCAGGGCATTCCCCTGCCGCTGGAAAAGATCCTCGAGATCGGTATCCAGGTCAGCGATGGGTTGGACGTGGCCCACAGCCGGGGGATTGTCCACCGCGACATCAAGCCGGGGAACATCTTCGTGACCACCCGAGGGCAGGCCAAGATTCTGGACTTCGGGCTGGCCAAGCTCGCCCGTGACCGCCACGCAGCGCTGGAGACGGTGGGAGGCGATGCTCCCACTATGGCGCGTCCGCAACTGACCTCGCCCGGCTCGGCCGTAGGGACGGTGGCATACATGTCGCCGGAGCAGGCTCGGGGCGACGAACTGGACGGCCGTAGCGACCTGTTTTCGCTGGGCTCGGTGATCTACGAGATGGCGACGGGAAGAATGCCTTTCGAGGGCAAGACCTCCGCCGTCATTTTCCAGGCGATACTGGCGGGCAACCCCGTTCCCGCGACCCAAATCAATGCTGCGATTCCGCCCAAGCTCACAGAGGTCATCGACAAGGCGCTGGAGAAAGACGCCGATCTGCGTTACCAGTCGGCGGCGGAGATGCGCGCCGACCTGAAACGCCTGAAGCGCGATAGCGATGCCAGCCGAAGTTCGGGAACGCATGCGCCAAGCGCCACCACGGCGTCGGCCGCGCCATCGTCACCGGCTTCTGTGCGGGCGAGCACGGCCACCCCCCCACACGTTTCAAGTGGCCGCGTGCTGGTAGAGAACGCCAGGCAGCACAAAACGCGCGCGGGGCTGATCACCGTAGTGGTGGTTGCCATTCTGGCGGCGGCAGGCTTCGGGGTGTACTCGCTGTGGAGCCATCGCAATTCGGGGACCATGCCATTCCAGAACATGGGCATGGAGAAGTTGACGTCAACAGGCAAAGTGAAGCTGGCCACGGTCTCAGCGGACGGCCAATACGTGTTCAATGTTCACGATGACGGGGCCGGACGCGAGAGTCTATGGATGCGCCACATCGCGACCGGCAGCAACAAGGAGATCATCTCGGGTACCGGCGCGAAGTACATCGGTATTACGTTCACTCCTGACGGCAGCTACCTGTACTTTGTGCGTATTGAACCACAGCGTCCCAGTATCGGCATTCTCTACAAGGTCCCGGTGCTGGGCGGTGAGCCGCAGCAACTGGTTGAGGACGTGGACACTCCGGTGACCTTCTCGCCCGACGGCCAGCAGTTGGCATTTGTGCGCAACAGTTCAGCCGAAGCTAACTCAAAACTCATCATCGCGCATGCCGACGGCTCGAACGAGCGGGTGTTGGCAACGTTGCCGATTCCCGGCTACTACGATCCGGCGTGGTCTCCGGATGGAAGGTCAATTGCCGCTGCCGTGACCGATCCGGGAGGCAAAAGCCTGGGACGAATCGTGAATCTCGACGTGAACGAAGGCAAGGAAAAGACGCTCTACGCCGCGAACGCACAGTTGCAGAAACCAGTATGGGCCCCGGATGGCAGCGTCATCTTCATGGTTTTTCGCGACAGCACGACCAAGTGGGATGGCCAGATTGGAGAGATCGACGTTCGCAGCGGCAGGTTCCGACGCATCACCAACGACTTGAACGCCTATAGCGGTCAGTCACTGGCCGTGACCCGGGACGGGAAGCAGTTGGTGACCATCCAGACGATACCGGAAACCGGGTTATACGTAATGTCGAGTGAGCCTAATAGCGCCGCCAGCCCGCAGGCGATTGACACCCATGGAGACGTGGGCGTCGGCTGGCTCAAGGGAGGACGCCTGCTGGTATTGGATTTTGACGGCCACATTTCCACGATGAACGCGGATGGCAGCGACCGGAACGTCATCTTTCAGACTGACCTGCCGATCCTGGGAATGACAGTATGTCCGGACGGCGAGCACGCGCTGTTTGTAATGCCCACGAAACAGACCAAGGCGATCAACATCTATCGGCTGGATGTTAGCGGAGGAAGAACCAAGGCGCTGACCAGCGGCAAATTCGACCAGAGCCCGGTGTGCTCGCCCGATAGCCAGTACTTCGTGTACACCACGATCGTGAATGGCAAGCAGTTCGTTATGCGGATGGCTGCGGAAGGCGGCCAGTCCAAGCAATTGTCGGACGACTTCGTCGAGTTCGCTGCGATTTCACCGGATGGACAGCAAGTTGCCATCCTCAGTCTTAAAGGTACCGGGGTTCAGACCCAGCTCGTAATCAAGCTCATCCCTGCGAATGGAGGGGCTCCGTTCAAGACGTTCGATGCGCACCCGCTTATCTCCGGCTTCATGCAGTACTCCGGGGACGGAAAGTCCATCTACTATCCGATCCGGGAGAAAGGCGTATCGAACATGGTCAAGCAGCTGCTCGACGGCAGCCCTGCGACACAGGTGACGGACTTCAAGGATTTGGACATCCGCGGTTACGCTTATGATTGGCCGAACAAGAAGCTGGCGATTACGCGGGGAAAGTCGAATTCCGACGTGGTATTGATCAAGCAGCAACAAGCGGCACAATAGAGGGTTTCGAGAAGGGGACTCGGCGCGGTGGGTAATACGAACTGGAGCCGCCCCAACATTTTTGAGTGACCTAGGAGGAATGGATGTTCTGTATCGCGTGCGGACGGCAGATGAGTGACGAAGAGAGGTTTTGCTCCCAGTGCGGAACCCGGCGGGCCGTGATTCCCACGGATGCCGTCGCCAGCGTGCCTACCTCGCCCGCTCGGACAGAGCAGCCCCCCAGTGTGACTCCGGCCATGCCCGTCCGTCCCATTCGCTCGACCACGGAGATCATGCCGATTCGTGTGACTCGACCGGCCCCCCCGCCGCCGGATGCGGTCCCGGCGGGGACTGAAGAAGAGGCGGCAGGTTATGCGGTCGTTCCGTGGCCGGCAGAAGAGAGCGCAAACCCGCCTCAACTTTCTGCTCCTGAGCCTCCGGCAGTCAGAGAACCAGAGTTGATCAGGTTTACCCAGCCGCGTTCAGCACGCGAAGAAACGCCGGCGAGAACTGCCGAAGCCCGACCCTCTGCCTCGTATGCATCGGTGCCGTTTGCGGCGCCGCCAGGTTCGGCGGACGCCAGTCCCAGGCGCAGCAAGATTTCCCCAGTGTTGATTGGGGCGGTGATCGTTGCGTTGTTAGCGGTGGGCGGCATTGTATGGATGCTGCGTTCGTCGGTGTCGACGAGTTCCAAGCCCGGCAACGTGGAGATCACGATGTTTCCGATGACGGCAAAGGTCGTGGCGGGCAAGGGAGCAGACTTTGCCGCTACCGTAACCGGCGCTCCCTCCAGCGAAGTGACGTGGAAGGTCGAAGAAGGCGCGAGTGCGGGAGAAATCCGGACACGTGGTGCTTACGCGAAGGAAGGAGCTATATCTCTCTACGCGACGTACACCGCGCCCAAGGCTCCGGGGACCTATCACCTGGTGGCGACCAGCACGGCCGATCCCAGCAAGTCCGCGTCAGCGGAGATCACAGTGGTCGAGAAGTAGGAGACACTTCGTCCCATCTTTGCGCCAGTCCGCTGTGGCGGACGGCAGAGTATATCCCTCACCTTCATCTGTGGGTAGCGTTCAATAACCCGGCGAGAGAATTTGCCGATTCACCCGGATCGCTGACAACGCGGCGTGAAGAAGAGAAGATCACGATGATGATGACGATGTAGTAGTTGTTGTTGCGGCGCAACTGCACGAATCGACGAAGTGCTTTTTCATCATGATCGTGCGAATTCGAGCAACGGCTGAATGTCGCTGTTGTCAGCCGCCCTCAAGACCTCCAGATACTTGTTTCGTGCTTCGCCGGGTGTGATGAGATCCGTTGAGCCCCATGAGAATGCGGGATGGCCGAGCTTCATTACGAGTACATCCGCCATGAGGCGAGCATGTCTGCCATTGCCATTCGGGAACGGATGAATACATACGAGGCCGTGGTGAAACCGGATCGCAATCTGATCTGCCGAAAATGTGGCGTTCTCCATCCAGTAACGCGCGTCGCCAAACAGAATTCCCAGCCTTTCGCGAATCTCGTGGAAGCATACGCCCAGGTTCTTTTCGGTAGTACGGTAGCGGCCTGCCCACTTCCACGTCTGGTCAAACATCCTTCGATGCAGTCTTCGAACGTAGTCATCTGAGACAATGCCGCTTGCGCTCATGCGGCTTCTCAAAGCCCATTCTCTCGCCAGCAAGATGTTCTCTCTCTCCCATTCGTTCAATTCTTCATTTGTCGCCAAGCTGGGAATCAAGTCTGCAAGCTCTTCGGGAGAGAGTGGAGTATTGCCGTCACTGGCCGTCAGAATTGGCATGATTTGTACTGCCTTCTCTTACCTTCTTTTTAAGACTCGCTTCGTCTGTTCTTCTATCTTCTCGTCTACCCCTCCTATAGCTTGGTCCTCAAGCGCCATCGTGTGCTCCACCGCGCGAACGTTTTCTGCCACTTTGGATCTGGCCTGCTGCTCGGCCAGTTCCTGAATGCTCCCGCCTTTCGGGACGAGGGCATAGATGAGCTGGCAGCCGAGTGCATCGGCAGCTGCACGCAGACTCCCCAAAGTAATCCGATACTCAGCTTCAGATTTCTCAAGGTGGCTGACCAGGGTCGGGACTTTCTTAAGCCGCTCAGCCAAGTCCCGTGCTGTGATGCCGGTTGCTTGGCGAATTGCGCGAATCCAACCTCTGGAGGGACGTGGAGAGCCCTTCGCTGCGACGAACGGCTTGAGTGCAAGATCAAGCTGTTTTAGCCGTACGCTTTTGAATTCAGAACGCATAGCGTACTGTTTCCTTTCTTCGAATTGGTCAGCTTTACTTCACTAATTCTAGCACAATAATCAGCTATAACTGTAGTAATTGTTCCAAATATACAGTTATAGCTGCATTAACAGCAGGAGATAAGAACAGTTCTCGGCTAACACAATGAAAACACAGGAGTCGTAAAAAAGAGGACTGCGGCAGATTTGCCAAGAACGGCAAGCCGACCGGACTCCAAGGAGTTAGCCCGACCCTAGCGGGACTGCGCCTTCATCATGGCGTGGGCTTCGGCGATGCTCCATTCCGGAATCGCGCCGGAGCGGCTGGCCACCAGCGCTCCTACGGCGTTAGCGCAATGGGCGATGCGATCGGACTCCCATCCCTGGCTAAGGCCGTGGACAAAGGCAGCCGAGAAAGCATCACCCGCGCCCACGGTGTCAGCGACCATTACGTGATATCCGGGGGCCTGGCTGAACTTGCCGTCCTTGAGGATGGCACAGCCACGCTCGCCAAAGGTCACGCACATGGTCTCGCAGCCGAAGCGGTCCGCCCAGCGGCGGCAGAACGTTTCGATCGAGTGCCCGGGACCTTCTGACGCATCCACCGAGGCATCGAGCGATTCCGCCTCGGAGTCACTGAGCTTGGTGACCACTGCCATCGAAGAGAGTTGCTCGATGGTCGCCAGGCTCCAATGGCCCGGCCGCAGGTTTACGTCGTAAAAAACTCTGGCTTTGGGAACGGCACGCAACAGTTTCTTGGTCGAGGCCATGGCTTGCGCCGACATGTGGAACAGCGTGCCGACGTAAATCCAATCGGGTTGAATCTCGGCAAAGCGCTTGAGTTCGGCATCGGTGAGATCGACAAAATCGTAGGCAACAGGCCGTACGATGCGAAACGTGGGCTTGCCTTCCATGTCGAGTTCAACTTCTGCCGTGCCGGTAGGTCTATCCTTCAGCACCTGCACGAACTCGGTGGACATCCCGCGCGCCTTGAGGAGTTCGATGGCTTTTCGTCCGCGTGCGTCTGCGCCGACCGCGCTGAGCGGATACACTTCGTGGCCCAGTTTTTGGGAGTGGGCAGCGAAGTTCAAGGGCGCCCCGCCGAGGTATTCGTTTTTGCCGATCACGTCCCAAAGAATCTCGCCAACACTGACGATGCGCACGTGCCCTGCCTCCTGGCCTGAACTAGGACCGATGCTGGGGTGATCAAAACAGCAATCAACCCAAACGGAGACAATCTAACAGACCGTGGAACATTCGCAAACGGGGCTGGCCATTAAGCGGAGCCTTGCAATTGCCGACAGTAAGTTTATGATCAATTCTTTCCTGGCGGGGGCGATGAGATTTTCCTTTAAACGGGATGAACCACGAGTTCTGGACGCCGAACCGACTCGGACGGAGTGTCCAGAGTTAGCGGGAGCCGAGATCGCCGGAGTCGTTCACGGCAAGCGTGTCGGCGGCGACTTCTATCAGTTCGCGCGCGCCACTCCACAGAGAGTCTTATTCGGGTTGCTCGACGTCGCCGGGGCGCATACTGAAAACCGCGGCATCGTGGCTGCTGCCAACCAGACTTTCCGTGAAAAGGGGCCGGTGTGTTTGGCCAGCCACGAGTTGAACGAGGCGGACGCCATGATGGAGTTCTGCCACGAACTCAACATGACGATTGTTCATGCGGCCTCAGGTGTGCGGACGTGTGCCGCTTTCGTCGGCTGCTACAACGAGGACCTTGGCACTTTCTGTTACGTCAATGCCGGTCACACTCCCGCACTGTTGCGCTACAAGTCTGACGTGAGCGAACTGGCGGCTACGGGGATGCCGTTAGGATTGTTTGTGGGCTCCACCTACGAGGCCCCTATCGCAGCCGTTCCGCAGGGAGGCGCGTTGCTACTGGTGTCGCGAGGCGTGGTTGAGGCGGCGCACAAGAAAGAAGAATTCGGAATGCAACGGCTCAAGCAGCAGTTCGAGAGTACTCCGCTCACCAGCGCTCATGCAGTTGCGTCGGCGGCACTCCAAGCGGTCCGCCAGTATGCCAAGTCAGGTGCTCAGCAAAACGACCTCACCACGTTGGCGCTAGTGCGACCGGGCACGAGCCGGTAGCCTGACAAGCTGTAACAGTTCTTAACTCAATGACTCGCTGATCACCTACGCAGATCGTGAGAGAATCACCTATCTCATGGTCGGACGCGCGCTATTACGGACCTTTTTTCTAACCCTTGTGACGACCATCGTGATCGCCGGTATTCCTCAGGCGATTGCCCAGCAGCCGCCCCTGCCGAACGCCCCCAGCGCGCAGAATTCGAATACCACCGCGACGAAAGATACCAAGGACGATCCAGCCGCAAACCCCGTCGATAAAACGGTCGGCAAAAGCAAGCTGGAGCAACAAACCGGAACCAAGAACGATCGCATCTTTGAGGTCCTGCCCAATTACGGCACCGTGCGGACCAGCAAGAATCTCCCACCGCTAACCGATCGCCAGAAGTTCAGGCTCGCCACGGCGGGTGCATTCGATTGGGCCGTTTGGCCGTTTAATGGCGCTCTCGCGGCGATCGCACAGGCGAAAAACGATCCAGAGTCCTGGGGGCAGGGGTGGGGTGCTTACGGAAAACGCTACGGCGCCTCGTTTGCCGACAACACCATTGGCACCTACATGACCACCGCCATCTTCCCAAGTCTGCTGCACGAGGATCCGCGGTATTACCGGATGGCAGAAGGGCCAATTTCTCATCGGATTTACTACTCGATGAACCGGCTCTTTGTCACACGTACCGACGCTGGGGAGACGCGGTTCAACTATTCGGAGTCCATCGGCAACGCGGCAGCGGCGGCCATTTCCAACGTCTATTACCCCGCCTCGGAGCGCACCGCTTCGCGCAACGCTACGACTTTTGGTTTTCTGATTCTCTACGATGGCCTGTCCAACGAACTAAAAGAGTTCTGGCCCGATATTCACCGTAAACTGGCCCACAAGAAGACCACACCTTAGGTGCTTTGATCTACTCGCCTTCGCGGGCACGCTGGCTGCTCGATAGCAAATGCCGACAAGTCGATCCTTGTGGGCAGTCCCATTGCACGCTGTGCGAGAGCTTCTCCTATCGCGGGCGAGTGTTTGAATCCGTGGCCTGAACAGGCGGAGGCGAATAGAATGTTTTGGCTGGCGTCGGCGTAGTCGATGACGAATTTCGCGTCGGGCGTGACGGTGTACAAACACGTCGCGGTGCGCAGACATTTGCTGCTGACGTCAGGAAATCGCGGCTCGATGTACTCGGAATACATTTCCGCGGTTGACTCGTCGCACACCTCTCGTGGAACCGCGTCGGGATCCACAGTGTTTTCGTAGCGCTCGGTCGCGACCTTTAGTCCGCCCGCGGGACCGTCGATGGCGGGAAATCCATACAGCATGTCTTGCGCGCGATTGCCGGTGATCCAGATGAACACGGGAAAGCGTTCGGGTGAATAGTCTTCGAAATTCTGTTGCAGCGCGAACCAGCACAAGGTCTGTCGATAGACGCGGAAGTGGCCACTGTATGGAAGTGGCAGCAACTTTGTAATCCATGGGCCTGCGGTGAGAATCACCTTAGCTGCGGAATAGGACGCCTTGTCGGACGTCACCTCGACTGATCCGCGTAAGGTCCGGAGTTCCAACACTGTTTCTGCCGTGAAGACCTGTGCGCCCAACTTCTTCGCCTCTGCAATTTGAGTTTCAACGCAAGCCTCAGGACGCAGGAATCCTGCTCCGGGCTCGAAGTATCCGACTTCACCGGCGGTCAAGCGAAACTGCGGATAGAGCCGGCGGATATCGTCGCTGCTCAGTTGCTGATGCGGGATTCCAAATTCCCTCGCGGTTTTAACGGTATCGAGCAGGAATGAATTCGATCCGTGATGGCTGCCATCGACGTCGGGTGAGGCCAGAACCAGTCCGCCGCAGCGTGTCATCAGGCTGCGACCGGTGGCAGCCTCCAACTCTTCCCAAATTTCATTGGAGCGCAGGACCAGCGGCACGAACTCGCGGCCTTCGCCAATCGCCTGGCGGGTGATGCGTGTCTCGCCGTGCGACGAGCCCTGGTCGTGCGGCGGCTCGAAGCGATCGATGCCGATCACCTTGGCGCCGAGCTTCGCCGCCTGGTAAAGCGTGGCGCTTCCCACGGCTCCCAGGCCGACGACCACAATGTCACCGACGATTGCCATGCGCCATGATGCCACACGGCCCATGTCACAGCGAAAGTTTGCGCTCGCATGAGAGACTGTTTTCCGGAACTGACTCATGACGATTCGCCAGTTGAGTTCGCGCGTGGTGTATCGCAATACCTGGATGACGGTCCGCGAAGACGAGATCGAACGCGACAACGGTGCGCGCGGCATCTACGGTGTGGTTGAAAAGTACGACAGCGCCATCATTCTTCCCATCGACGGCGATCAAATCTATCTCGTCGAACAATATCGCTATCCCCTCGGCGTGACTTCGGTGGAGTTTCCCCAGGGCAGCCTGGAGAGGAACGAAGTCGATCCGGCGGAAATCGCGCGCGACGAACTACAGGCAGAGACAGGGCTGGTGGCCGCCAGACTCGAATACCTCGGCGAGATCTACATCGCCTGTGGCTACGCCAATCAGAAGACCCACGCGTTCGTTGCGACCGGATTGACGCAGGCTGACCGCAAGCCCGACGTGGAAGAGCACGACCTCGCCGTCAGCAAAGTGAGCCTTGCCGAACTGCAAATTCTCATTCGCGACAACGTGATCAAAGACGCGCAGACGCTGGCGGCCTGGGCGTTCTACCAGGCGCGCGCCGCCGGGCTGGACGAGGGGAGTTTGCGATGAGGCATCGCTCCGAAGCGTGGCGGAAGATCGACGGCGCGAGATTCGATGTCTGTGTCATCGGAGGCGGCGCTACCGGTGCGGGCTGTGCGCTCGACGCGCAACTGCGCGGACTGAGTACCGTGCTAATTGAAGCTGGAGACTTCGCTTCGGCTACATCGAGCCGTTCGACCAAGCTGATCCACGGCGGCGTGCGCTACCTGCAGGAGGCGGTCACCGACCTCGATCCCGGGCAGTACAACGTGGTGAAGCGCGCGCTCTACGAACGGCGCATCATGCTCGACAACGCGCGATTTCTGGCGCATCCCATGGAATTTCTCGTCCCCTGCTACTCGCGCTGGGACGTCTTCTACTACGGCGTCGGAGTCAAGATCTACGATCGCATCGCCGGCAAGCACAATTTCTTCCCCAGTCGGTATCGTTCGGCTGCAGATTCGCTGGCGCGATGGCCGCTGCTGCAAGGCAGAGGTCTGAAAGGGACCATCGCCTACGCCGATGGGCAGTTCGACGATGCGCGTTACTGCGTGGCGCTAGTGCAGACGTTCACCCAGGCTGGCGGAGAGGCGATCAACCACGCTCGCGTCGTGCGCCTGCAGCAGGACGCCGGAGAAAAAGTATGTGCGGCTGAAATCGATGATCAGCTCACCGGGGCGAAGACCATTGTGGAAGCGCGGGTTTTCGTCAACGCGACTGGCCCCTACTCCGACCACATTCGCGCTATGGCGGATCCCGAGGTCGAGAAGCGGTTGCGTCTGAGCAAGGGCGTTCACATCCTGCTGCCGCTCGACGACCGTACGACCGACGCAGTGGTTGTTCCCAAGACCGATGACGGGCGGGTAATCTTTGCCATCCCGTGGCTGGGACGGCTGCTGGTGGGAACCACCGATGATGAAGTCACCCACGAGGATGAATTGGTGGTGAAGCGCTCGGAGGCGGAATATCTGCTTCGCCAATTGAACCGCTACCTCTCCCGGCCCTATGCGGTCGAGGATATTGTCGGTGGGTTTGCCGGAGTGCGTCCGCTGGTGAGCTCGGGCAAGGCGGGCAAGACCAAGAAGCTGATCCGCGAGCATGAAGTGGAAATCGATCGCGAGAGCGGCCTGATCAGCGTGCTGGGAGGGAAGTGGACCACCTACCGCGCCATGGCCGAGGACGCGATCAACGCGGTGCAGCAGCAACTCGGACTGCCGGTAGCGGGGTGCGTTACCCGCGAGCATCATCTCAGTGGCTCGGCAGGCTACAGTGCGGATTACCCACAAGCCTTGGCCTCCACGAGCGGAATCGACCAAGCGGTAGCGCGGCATTTGTCCGAGAAGTTCGGGACAAACGCTGCGGCAGTACTCGATCTGGCGCGGCAGCAACCAGAGTTGGGGCAGCCGATCGTGGCGGGATTCCCGGCGATCCAGGCCGAGATCTCTTACAGCGCCCGCAACGAGATGGCCGCCACCCTCGACGACGTGCTGGAGCGCCGCACCGGTGTGCAATTCTTTAGCTGGGAGACTGCCATGAGAGCCGCCCCGGTTGCCGCAGCCGTCATGCAAAAAGAAATGGGCTGGGATTCCGCTCACGCGCAACGCGAAGTTGATGGGTATGTCCGCACCATTTCCGGGTGGACGCAGAAAATTGGTGTGGCGAATGTCGAGACGAAGGCGTAGAACCTTCCTCTTGGGCTGAATTTCATTTGCAGTTAAAGGACAGCGAGCTATGCCGGATTACGTCGGCGCTATCGATCAGGGCACAACCAGCACGCGCTTCATCGTCTTCAGCCGGTCAGGGCAAATCGTTGCGACGGCGCAGAAAGAACACGAGCAGATCTATCCTCGGCCGGGATGGGTGGAGCACAATCCGCAGGAAATCTGGATGCGCACTCAGGAAGTCATTGCCGAGGCCATGCAGTCCCAGGGATTGAAGGCGACCGACTTGGCCGCCGTGGGCATCACCAACCAGCGCGAGACCACGGTGGTGTGGAACCGCAGGTCCGGCCAGCCGGTGCATAACGCCATCGTCTGGCAGGACACCCGCACCAGCAGCTACGTGGAGGAGTTGTCGAAGTCCGGCGGGCAAGACCGCCTACGCGTGAAGACCGGCCTGCCGCTGGCCACATACTTCAGCGGGCTGAAGATTCGCTGGATCCTCGAAAACGTCCCGGGCGTGCGCGCGCTGGCCGAAGCTGGCGAGGCCATCTTCGGTAACATCGACACCTTCCTGCTGTGGCAGTTGACTGGCGGGCCGAAGGGCGGCATCCACGTTACCGACGTGACCAACGCCAGCCGCACTCAGTTAATGAATCTCGAAACTCTGACGTGGGACGACGAGATACTAAGCCTGTTCGGCATCCCTGCCGCAATGCTACCGCGCGTCGTCTCCAGCAGCGAGGTATATGGACACGTTGCCGCTGGCCCGTTGGCCGGTGTTCCGCTGGCAGGCGACCTGGGCGACCAGCAGGCCGCGCTGGTTGGGCAAACCTGTTTCGAGCCGGGACAGGCCAAGAACACCTACGGCACAGGATGCTTCCTGCTGCTAAACACCGACACCAAGCCGGTGCAATCGAAGTTCGGCTTGCTCACCACCGTGGCCTATCAGATGGGCAAACAGCCCACGCATTATGCACTCGAGGGCAGCATCGCCATTACCGGCGCCCTGGTGCAGTGGCTGCGCGACAATTTAAACCTCATCCGCAGCAGCGCGGAGATCGAGACCCTGGCGCGCCAGGTGGATGACAACGGCGGCGTGTACTTCGTGCCGGCCTTCTCCGGACTGTATGCCCCGTACTGGAAGTCCAGCGCGCGAGGAGTGATTTGCGGGTTGACGCGCTACGCGAACAAAGCGCACATCGCTCGCGCCGTGCTGGAGGCGACAGCCTTCCAGACGCGCGAAGTGGTGGAGGCGATGGAGAAGGATTCCGGCATTCGGCTCGACGTACTGCGCACCGATGGCGGCATGATCGAGAACGATTTGCTGATGCAGTTTCAGGCTGACATGCTCGACCGTCCGGTGGTGCGGCCTGCCATCAAGGAGACCACCGCGTTGGGCGCTGTGTATGCTGCTGGACTAGCCGTGGGATTCTTCCTCGACCTCGACGACCTGCGCGCGCAGTGGTCGGTGGATAAGACCTGGAACCCCAACATGCCGGCCGAGAAGCGAGAGCGGGTGTACGCCCTGTGGAAGAAGGCGGTGACACGCAGTTTCGACTGGGTTGAGGATTAGGGCAAGCGGCGGTGCGGCTGAAGAGGCTGCTGAAAGACGCGGAAAAGCAGATCCCCCGCGGGCTGAGCCCGCGAGGGATGGCAAAAATGAAGGGCTTGTACGGCACGGCTGAGGCCGTGCCCTTTCACAACGAGGGGAAATGACTTCACCGTTGATGGGCGAGTTTGCGGGGACGCTGGTGCTGATCCTGCTGGGCGACGGCGTGGTAGCCAACGTTTTGCTGAAGCGCTCCAAGGCCGAGGGCGCGGGATGGATGGTCATCACCACGGGATGGGCGTTCGGGGTGCTCTGCGGCATCTTTACCGCCATCGCGTTTGGCAGCCCGGACGCTCATATTAATCCCGCGGTGACGTTGGCCTTCGCGATTACCTCGGGCAACTACGCGAAAATCGTTCCCTACTGGAGCGCGCAATTTCTAGGAGCTTTCTGTGGCGCGACGCTGGTATGGCTGTACTTTCTGCCGCACTGGAAGATGACCGAAGACCGCGACTCTAAGCTCGCGGTCTTCTGCACCGCGCCCGCCATTCGTCATTACCCCGGCAACCTGTTCTGCGAAGTGATCGGCACTATGCTGCTGATCGTGGTCGTGGCAGCTATCGGTTCTAAGGCGCTGTCTCCCACCGGACTGACGCCCGGCCTCGGTCCGTACATGGTGTCCGCGCTGGTATGGGCGATTGGATTGTCGCTGGGAGGAACCACCGGTTACGCCATCAATCCCGCGCGCGATTTCGGTCCGCGCGTGGCGCATGCGGTGTGGCCGGTGGCAGGGAAGGGAACTTCCGACTGGGCCTATGCACCGATCCCGATATTGGGGCCGCTGTTAGGCGCGGCGCTGGCGGCGGTGATTGTCAAGGCGGCAGGCATCGCATAAGGGCCTCGCGGAAAATCTCCGGCACGTTTGCGGCTGCGCCCGCGAAGAGGGAAGCGCTTTCCATGGAGACGCTGACACTCGACAAATTTCCGAAAGAGGTGCTCGCCGCGATTGACATGCAGCGGGCTTTCATCGTTTCTCGTTTGATTATCGCAGCCGAGAGGCTACAAGTCTTCCGCTTGCTACACGGTAAGCGGATGAAGGCCGCCATGATCGGCCGTGCGCTCAAGATCCACAGCACATATCGCGACACGTTTCTGAACTCGCTGGTTAGTCTGGGACTCTTGCACAAGGCAGACGAAATGTACTGGAATACACGTTTCGCCGACAGGTACTTCATTGATGAGCGGTCAGTTTACTGGACACGGCAATATTCGAAGGAATGCGTAGAGGCGTACGAAACGCTGACCGTACTGGAAAAGGCGCTAGCGTCAGGGCGGAGCTGTGCATCGATCAAGGGGATGAAGAGGCCAAGTTATACCGACGCGATGAAACGCGACCGGGGCCGCGCCGAAGACTTCACGCAAATGTTATTTCACTTTCATCAGGACGACGCGGAGGCCTGGCGAAGTACTTGGATCTCTCGCAGCAGCGGGCGGTGCTGGATGTTGGGGGTGGATCCGGCGTAATGTCCATCGCTCTGGCGAGAAAGAACCAGCACTTGCGCGCCTGCGTTCTGGACCTTGCCACGGTTTGTGAGGTTGCTGGCGGGAACATCAAGCGCGCTGGATTGTCCAGGCGCATCAGCACGATGCCAGGAGACATCCGGCGCAAACTGCCCGTCGGCTATGACGTAATCATGTTCTGCGACATCGGTTTGGTATCGGAGCAACTCTTGAAGAGTGCACACAACGGCCTTCCCCCGGGCGGTCTCGTCGTCGTGGTTGACCGTTATCTCTCCGACGACCGTACGAAGCCGTTGGACCGGTTGCTCGGAAGCTTCGTCGGGTCTTCCGTACAACTGGCAACACGGTCAGACATGGTGGCGAGAGTACGATCTTGCGGCTTTCAGGCGGTAAAGGCAAGAAGTGTATGCGGCGACTTGTGGTGCATCACGGGCAATAAATCGTCTAAGCCGTAAACCGAGTCGCGTGACTGGGAATGTTACGGAATCACTTTCGACGATACACGATAGCGCTGGTAGTCGGTATAGCGATGCTCGTTGCGATAGCTCAGCTCAAAGTACTCATCGACATCGCCGTTGTGGGTGGTGAACTCGACATAGACCTTGATACTGCTCGGAAGCCATAGCGGCGTTGCGACGTCCACGAGCTGAATCTTGCTGAGCGTGACCTCCGTCGTCTGCTGGTTAAGTCCGACGTCCATTCTTGGCGCAAGCAGGTCGGTGCGCATGCGGACGATTTGGAAGTTGCTTTTGTCGATCCAGGCGACGCCTTGCACCAGCATGTGCGCCGGGGCGCCGCTTCGCCGTCTCATTCTGACCGAGAGAGTGGCCTTACCCGGTTGCTGCGCAAAGCCCACAACGTAGGTGTCCTGCGCGCCAATCTCCTCGTCACCCAGGTAACGGAAGGTCGACTCGGGTTGGAACCCGGTTGAGAAGTAATTGCAGCTTAGCGCGAAGCCAGAAGTAACGAGATAGCCTCTCATGATGACCGATGGATCGAAGTTGCTTCCGTTGGGGGCCATGCGATATTCGACGATTTCCGCCTGGTCTTTATTGCCATGACGAAGGATCACATAGCTATCGTGAACACTCGCGCTGGACAGATCCGGCCGGCTGGCGGGCGTCTCTTGTCTTAGCCGCGCCAGCGAGATTTCTTCACGAGCCGTCAGATCGATGACGTGGTGGAAGAAGTCGTCCACTCGCTCACCGGTTTTTTGCAGGATCACCGGCAGCTCTTGCTGGTTTCCGGCAGAACGAAGGTTTTTAAGCTGCGGAACCTGCTTGATCAGTTGCTTGAGTGGTTCGTCGATGTAAGGACGCGCATTGGCATAGTAGCTCTGCTCGCTTGCGCTGACTGCCTCGACGGCGCGGCCCGATACGGCGCTCGCCGGATGAGGAACCCATGGGGAGGCCACGACCGCGAAGAGAAAGACAAGACTGGCGTTGAGTTGTGGTCGTCCTAGCCGAAGATAATGGCGAAACCCCACAGCACAGTTTAATGCAATCGAAAGCAACGGACGTGCGCTTGTTGGGATAAGTGCAGACGAGGGAACAGTTGGGGCTGCAGTTGTGAATCCCTGCGGTCGATAGGCGGTCTACTTGTCACGCTGAGGAACGTTGTGATTACGGTTGGCTCTTGGTCGTGGGGGTCGTGATTTTAGTTGGAGAAAACATGAGCGACGAATTGTGACGGTTTGCATTGAGCGGATCTCGCAGCAACATACGTCGATTGCTGCTGTGAGCATCATGACAATCCACGCATAGTTTCTTGGCGTCCGACAAGTGCTGCCGCGGCATCATGGTCTTCTCGTGGCAGGAGAAGCAGATCTCCGTCTTCGGCAGGGACAACTGCAAGGTAGTCATGTCGCCTTGGGTTTGCGCCAGATGGCAGACGGTGCACGGAATCACCATGGCGGAGTGTACTGACTTGCCTCGTGTTTTATCGGCGTGACAGGAAGAACAATTGTCCTCTTTGTGAAGAATTCCCGGGTGCTCGATGGTGCCACCGTGCATGGCCAAGGGAAGAAGCAAGAACGAGAGGCAAAACAGAGCCACGCCTAGGGTGTATTTCGATATGCCTGCATGAACGCCGCGTCGAGTGGACGCTCCGAGTTGCGATTGCAGCAGGTCGATAAGCACAGCGCGATTCTACGGGGACGGGTCTTGCCAAGCACTACTCGGAATCTACTAGTCCGGACTAATCGCAGGGGCTTGTTCATCAGCCGAGAGGCAGCGACTTCCTCAGATTTGGTAATCCATCTCAATCGCGGCGTCGAGTGACTCGCTTTCCACGTGGTCGCGGCCTTCGAGGCGGGAAACCTGCTCACGCAGAATTTTCACCTCGGTGGCAACCGCGGCGAGAGCTTCGGAAAGCGGATCGTTGATCTGTTTGGGATCGGTGATGACCACGCGCTTGCCTTCGCGGAAGATAATGTGTCCGGGCACGCCAACCACAGTGGAATCGGCGGGCACGTCACGCAGCACCACCGATCCCGCGCCGATGCGGCAATTCTCGCCGATGGTGATGTTGCCTAATATCTTCGCGCCGCCGCCGATGACCACGCGGTCACAGATCGTAGGATGGCGCTTTCCGTGGTTGAGAGACGTTCCGCCCAGGGTTACGCCCTGGTAGATCGTGACATCGTCTCCCACTTCGGCGGTCTCGCCGATGACCACTCCCATGCCGTGATCGATGAAGAAGCGACGACCAATCTTCGCCCCAGGATGAATTTCGATTCCCGACAGAAAGCGCGAGAGTTGGGAAAGCGTGCGGGCCAGGAAAAACCACCCGTGCTTCCAAAGCCAGTGATGGATGCGGTACCACCACAGCGCATGCAGGCCGGAGTACAGCAACACGATTTCCAGCTTCGAGCGCGCCGCGGGATCGCGATCGAGCACCGCGGCGATGTCTTCGCGCATGAGCCGGAAGTAGGAAACCATAATTGAGCCTGAAGTGCAGCCCCTTCGCGGACTAAAGTCCGCTCGGGGCGAGATTTGCGACCGATCTGACGGCACGGCTAAAGCCGTGCCCCTTCAAAACGCACACCCCGTTGAACCTACACCAATACCGGCTCCGTGGCTTGCGACGTCACTTCGTCGCGCAACTGTTGGAAGAGCACGCTGCTCAGGTAGCGCTCGCCAAACGATGGCAGCACCACGACGATCAACTTACCTACGTTTTCCCGCCGCTCGCCTACACGCACCGCCGCCACCACCGCGGCGCCTGACGAGATGCCCATCAGCAGGCCTTCTTCCACCGCCAGACGGCGCGCCATCACCAGCGCATCGTCGCTTGAGACCTGAACCACCTCGTCGATCAAGTCGGTGCGCAAAATGCTCGGCACGAACCCCGCGCCGATGCCTTGAATCTTGTGCGGCGAAGGCTGTCCGCCCGAGAGAATCGGGCTCTCCGTGGGCTCGACTGCGATTGCCTTGAACGATGCCTTGCGCGGCTTGATGTACTCCGAGACTCCGGTGATCGTTCCGCCGGTTCCAACACCCGAGATCAGAATGTCAACCTTGCCGTCGGTATCGTTCCAAATCTCCGGCCCGGTGGTCTCGAAGTGGATTTTCGGATTGGCCGGGTTGTCGAATTGCTGCGGGATGAATCCATCGGGCGTCTTGGCCAGGATCTCCTGCGCCTTGGAGATCGCGCCCTTCATCCCCTTGGGGCCGGGCGTCAGTACCAGTTCCGCTCCGAAGGCACGCAACAGCACGCGGCGCTCCGTGCTCATGGTTTCCGGCATCACGATGATCAGCTTGTAGCCTTTCACCGCTGCGACGAACGCCAACCCGATTCCTGTATTGCCGCTGGTGGGTTCGATCAACACGGTCTTGCCAGGATGGATCTTGCCGGCTCTTTCGGCCGCGTCGATCATGCTGACGCCGATGCGGTCTTTGACACTGGCGCAAGGATTGAAGCTCTCGAGCTTGGCCACAATGAGGGCACCGGAACCTTTGGATACTCGATTGAGGCGCACCAAAGGGGTATTGCCGATCAGTTCGGTCACGTCATTGGCAATCTTCATGAGTACTCTCCATGCAGTAAGGATAATCCCGAAGGCTATAGGGTTTCAGATTTTGCAGCAACGAGGGAACAGGTCCGTCAGCGACAACAGCGGCAACAACAGGAAAAATTGCAGGGAGCAATTTCGATCCGGTCCAGCGAGCTCAAGTTGTCGGATGCGGGTTGCATTTGTGCCTCTGATGGTAACAGCAGAACGGCAAGGCTGACTAGCAATTCGTCTCATTGGACTTGCCGTTGGTCGCGAAAGCGTGGCACAATGCCGCACCATCTCCAATCGAGGAAACTATGCCTTTGCGCACACTTGTTTTGCCATGCCTGCTGCTGTGTGTGTTTGCCGTCCACGCCGTTGCACAATCTCAGCCGGTTCCGGCTAAGGCTGCGGCCAGTCCGCTCGAACCAGTGGCCTGGCTTGTCGGAGGCACCTGGACTTCCGACATCAAAGACCCGCAGGACAACTCCGTAACCCACGTCGAAAACCACATCTCTTGGGCGCCCAATCATCAGGCAATCCAATTCGTGACTGACTTCAACGGCAAGCCGCATTACAACGGCTTCTATGCGTATAATCCGGCAACCAAGACGATCGGGTTCTATTACTCCAACTCTGAAGGCCAATTAACGATTGGCACGGCGACCCCCGACCCAGACGGCAAGACGTTGCACCAGGAGTTCGACGTCATGCAACCTGATGGAAAAACACAGCACGTAAAATCCACCATCATGCGCGACGGCAATGACGCCTACTGGTTCAGCGTGTTTCTGCAGGACAAAACGGGCGAGTGGGCGCCGATGTTTAAGATTCGCTACGAGCGGAAGTAGCCGAGGCGCGTCGTATAATCAGCCTTTGCGCATCCCATCTTGAATTAAGCAGGTAATTACCCTTGAGCTCTCATACACACTCGCACGGTCCCGAACCCGCTGGGCCGCAACCCCTTCCTGGCGTGGACGCAATCATCGCCGTCGGCTCAGGCAAAGGCGGCGTTGGAAAGACCACGCTGGCCGTCAATCTCTCCATCGCGCTGGCACGCATGGGCTTCAAAGTTGGCCTGCTGGATGCCGACGTATATGGCCCCAATGTCCCGACTATGTTGGGCACGACGGTTGCGCCTGAGGTTGTCAAAGGTGACCGCATCCTGCCGCCGGAACGATACGGCTTGAAGGTGATCTCAGTCGGCTTCCTCAGCCCGGGCGACAAGCCGCTGGTATGGCGCGGGCCGATGCTGCACTCGATCGTGAAGCAGTTTCTCGGGCAGGTGGAGTGGGGACAGCTCGACTACCTCATCATCGATCTGCCGCCAGGCACGGGCGACGTTGTGATTTCGCTGGTTCAAACCGTACCGGTAACCGGCGCTGTCGTGGTGACCACGCCAAGCGACGTTGCTCTGCAAGACGCGCGCAAGGCCATCGAGATGTTCAAGCAGGTTAAGGTCGATATTCTCGGCATCGTCGAGAACATGGGCTCCTTCCTCTGTCCGCATTGCCAGCACGAGATCGATATCTTCTCCAAGGGCGGAGGAGAGCGCACCGCGCAACAGTTCGGCGTGCCCTTCCTGGGCAGCATCGAAATCGATCCTGAAATCCGCAAGGGCGGCGATACCGGACAGCCGGTCGTGCTGGAAGGAGATCAGTCTCCTCACGCGCGCTCGCTGTTCAAGTTCGCTCGCCATGTGGTCGACCGCGTCAGTGAGGTCAGGAGCACGGCTGGGCCGGTGATCGAGATTCAGTAGGCGTACATTCCCAGACGCACGAAAGCCCCGAAGTTCCCGGGGCTTTTCGTCGCAAACTAAGTTTTGGTGGCCCGTTCTTTCGTTGGTTGACGAAACTTGGCGACCTACTCCCACAAGCTAAGCCAGTTTCGGCGTTAGGCGTGGGAAGGAACTTCTCGGGGCACGCAATCCGCTCGCTGGTTGGCGAACAAACGGGCCCAATCAGAACTTCGGATGCTCCAGCGTTTCGACGTTCTTGCGAAAGGCTGGGGCGAATCCCTTAACTTAGCAGAACACTTCGCCCGGCAACTGTGCCAGCGTGCGCGAGTCCAAAGTGTTCTTCACGATGCGGGGCTTCATCGCTGCAATCTCGGAGCCGTCGACCCGCTTGCGCGCGATCTTCAACTTCAAGGTGCGTTCGATGGCCCGCAATTCGCCAATCTCAGCTCCCGAAACCAGGGTGGAAGCGCGTCCCTTCAACCCGGCGCGGCCAGTTCGGCCAACGCGATGGATGAAGTCTTCCGCCAGGTCGGGCAAATCGTAGTTGATCACGTGCGCCACGTTGTCCACGTGAATGCCGCGTGAAGCAACGTCGGTCGCCACCAGCACTTTGTAGGTCCCGGCGCCGAAGCCGTTCAGCGCGCTGACGCGCTGCGACTGCGTACGGTCGCCGTGGATCATGGCTGCCGAGAATCCATCGCGAATCAGGTTCTTCGCCAGGCGCTCGGTGCCGCGCTTGGTGCGCGCGAAGATCAGGGTCTGCCCCTGTTCGTCGTAGAGCAAGCGGCGCAGGGTGTCGGACTTGTCTGCCGCCGGTACTTCGAAGGCGTGTAGTTCGACGCTCTCCACCGGCTTGCTGATTGAACCCAGCGCGACCCGTACAGGGTTACGCATGTAATCGTTCACCAGTCCTGCAACCGATGCTTCCAGGGTTGCCGAGAAGAACAGCGTCTGCCGCTGCTTGGACAGTGAGCCAACAATGCGGCGCAATGCCGGCAAGAAGCCCATGTCCAACATGCGGTCAGATTCGTCCAGCACCAGGGTTTCGACCTTGCTCAGGTCAACCAGCCGGCGCTTCAGGTAGTCTTCCAGCCGTCCCGGAGTGGCGACGATGACGCCTGCGCCTTTGCGCACAGCTTCGATCTGAGGCCGCTCGGCCATTCCGCCGATGACTAATGCTGTCCTCGGCAACTTGCCGTAACGCAGCTTGTCGTAAACCGCCTGGACCTGCATGGCCAGCTCGCGCGTGGGGACGAGAATCAGTGCCCGTACGCCAGTCGCGGTGGGTTGCGCTCCCAGCTTCTCCATAATGGGAAGCAGGAACGCCAAAGTTTTCCCGGTGCCTGTCTGGGCTGTCGCCAGAACGTCTTTGCCTTCCAGCGCATGCGGGATGGCCATTTCCTGGACCGGAGTGGGAGTTGTAAAGTGTGCTGCCGCCAACTTCTGCTGGAGCCCAGCAGACAGGGACATATCGCTAAATTGTGTCAATCGTTTTTTACTTTCTAGGAGGGGCAACTCGCGCATATGCATACAGAGATGCGAGTCGCGAAGGATACAGCTGATGCCGCTCGAGTTTGGTCGATCGCTAAGTGATTTACGGAAGCTAAGAGGCGGGAATCAGATCAAAACTTGAGATCGGACTTTTCGCACCACATCTACCGTGGCAATAAGCGTCTACCGGGACTATACCATAGCGCCATCAGCAATACCGCGGATCGCGCCAAAAGGGAACCTATGTAAGCAACTACTTGCCGAAATCGTGGAAGTCAAAGCCAAGTGGCTGACCTTCTTCATCGTGCGTAACCACGAGTTCCGCGGGAGCTTCGGTGGGGGAATTCGGTTCCTGCTTGCGTTGGGCCTTTTTCTGGGCCTTTTCCGCCTGCCGTTCCTGGCGGGCACGTTCTTTCTGCCGTTTTGTGAAGGTTGTACGAGAACTTCCTGCCATCCACCACGCTCCTTTCACTCACCCCTAATTAGACTCGGCAGGAACGAAAACGATTCATTCGCCTTAACGGACGCCAAGCATGCCGCTTACATCTTCCTTAACTGTATCACTTTACACGGGGGCATAGTGGCTCATACCCTTGTCGTTTGATGTTCGATCAGTCTGGTTGTCTCACATCCGACTGAAAAGGAAGCGGTTGGTTATGAAATTACGCAAGTTACTGATTAGCTTAATTTTTCTCGGACTGTGCGCGACGGGCCTTGCCCAGGAAGCCACCATCGCACCCAATGACGCGCTTATCCTGGAGAACATTCCGCCGATTCCCGCCAGCATCGCCGCGCGCGCCGACCGCTATACCCAGTTTCGTTCCGCGTCGATGTGGAGTTGGCATCCCCAGCGCCGCGAGATCCTGATTGGCACCCGTTTCGGAGACACCAACCAGGTGCACCAGGTTGCCATGCCGGGTGGAGCGCGCACCCAACTTACGTTCTTTCCTGACCGCATCGCCGATGCCAGCTACCGTCCGCACTCCGCCGGCTACTTCCTCTTTCGCAAGGACATCGGCGGAGGTGAGTGGTACCAGATCTTCCGCTTCGATGTCGCTACTGGTGACACGGCGCTCCTCACGGACGGCAAGTCACGCAACACCGAGTTCGTCTGGTCGAACAAAGGAGACCGCATCGCTTACTCCAGCACCCGGCGCAATAACACCGACCTCGATTTCTTCGTGATGGATCCGACGAAGAAGGACAGCGACAAGCTGATCGCGCAGAACCAGGATGGCGGATGGCAGGTTCACGACTGGTCTCCTGATGACCGCACGTTGCTGGTGGTCAATGGCGTCTCGATCAACGAAGGTTATCTCTGGCTGGTTGACGCTACCACGGGGCAGAAGACCGAACTCACGCCCAAGGGAAGCGACAAAGTCTCCTATGTTCCCATCGGATTCAGCCGCGACGGTAAGGGCATCTACCTCACCACCGACAAGGACAACGAGTATCTGCGGCTCGCCTACATGGACCTGGCGACCAAGTCGCTGAGGTATCTAACCAACTTTAAGTGGGACATCGAAGATGGCGCGCAACTCTCCGAAGACCGCCACCACCTGGCGTTCGTCCTCAATGAAAACGGTATGAGCACGCTGCACGTACTCAACTTGGACTCAGGTAAAGAGCAGGGCATGCCCAAGCTGCCCGCAGGTGTCATTAACAACCTGCGCTGGCATGAAAACAATCACGACCTCGCATTCAGCTTGAATACATCGCAATCGCCTTCCGACGTTTACTCGGTCGATATCCAGACGGCGAAGCTCGATCGCTGGACCATGAGCGAGACGGGCGGCATCCAGCCGCAAAGCCTGGTCGAGCCCAAGCTCATCACCTGGAAGAGCTTCGATGGACGCGAGATTTCCGGCAGGCTCTACCTGCCAAAAGACAAACCCGCGGCAGGGAAATACCCGGTCGAGATCGTCATTCACGGCGGCCCCGAAGGCCAATCACGTCCCGCCTTCCTCGGACGCACCAACTATCTGCCTAACGAAATGGGCGTGGCGCTGATCTATCCCAACGTGCGTGGTTCCACGGGCTATGGCAAGGGGTTCACGCAGCTCGATAATGGCTTCCTGCGCGAGAACACCTACAAAGACATCGGCGCGCTGCTCGATTGGATCGGCACCCAGCCTGACCTCGATGCTAGGAAAGTGCTGGTCACCGGCGGCAGCTATGGTGGACACATGACACTCGCCGTCGCGACGCTCTACAACGACCGCATCGCCTGCTCGGTCGACATCGTCGGCATCTCGAACCTGGTTACGTTCCTCGAACACACCGAGGCCTACCGCCGCGATTTGCGCCGCGTTGAGTACGGCGACGAACGCGATCCCAAGATGCGCGCCTACCTCGAGAGCATCGCGCCCATGAACCACGTCAAGGCGATCACCAAGCCCATGATGGTGGTTGCGGGCGTCAACGATCCGCGTGTCCCCAAGAGCGAAGCCGACCAGATGGTGAAGGCGCTGGAGGCGAACGGGACGACCGTCTGGTATCTCGCCGCTAAAGACGAAGGCCACGGCTTCGCCAAGAAGAAGAACGCCGATTTCCAGTTCTATACGACCGTGCTGTTCACGCAGAAGTATTTGCTGGGGCAGTAAGGGACGTTACACAACGACGAGGCAAACGACGAGGCGAGAGTTGCATCGACAGCTCTCTTCTCCCTAAGTTATTAAGATTCGTCATTCCGATCGAGCAGCGGCTTCCGCGCGAGTGGAGGAACCTGCTTTCCCCACTCCTCGGCAAGATCATCCCAAGTCGGATTGTCCCGCTCAATCAACGCGACCGCAACTTTCACCCGCAATCGGAGCCGGTGGTTACTTTCGTTCCTCCGATCTGTCGATTCTACTTTTCATCGGGAGCTTGCCGCGCTATACCGGATCTGTGAGGTTAGGGATATCTATGCCTCATCGCTCCGCGCACAGCGCGCAAGCAAATCATGCTCTTTGAAAACCCGAATCGGTTGCACCGCTAGTAGCCAGAGACGGCCCCCCCTAACGAGACTCTTCGGCTCAAAAGCAGGCTGCTAAGTCCTTTGCTGAGATATGGATAGTTATAACTAACTTAAAATCAATGACTTGCGAACAATTTCCTTCCAAACCATTGATTCTAAACAAACGCGTAAAAGCATTTTTAGGTGTTATAGTCAACTACATCACCCTACATCCTTAGCACGACGGTGCTTGTTCATGCAGAAGCATTTGCTGGAGTGTCGACACGGAATCAGTTGGCAGCACTATGAATAAGAGAATAGTTCGTATGGCGTGTGCAACAGTAGCGGGCGCCGCAACTCTCGCTCTTTTGTGGTTGCTTCTGAGGCCGGCAGGGGAAGTCTTCGCCGCGTTAATCCGTCGGCGATGGCCGGAAGCTTGGTTTGCTGGCATGATTGTGTGGTATGCCGATTTCGTCGTTCTCGCGCTCTCGATTGCAATAGCAGTAATTCTGGGACGATACGTATACAAGAAAGTCGCGCCATCAACGTCCCTGTAGGAACCGACCCGAAGCGCTGCGTTTCTAGCACTCACATCTTCTGAGTGCCAATCTTGACAGCGTCCCGTCTTCTTCCTAGAATTAGGTTGCGGATGTGTATCCCTGTGCATTTCCTAAATCACTGTAAAATAATGGGTTAACGCAATCGAGGCAACCATGGGCTCACCTCCTGGAATTGGCAAACGCGAACGCGAAATCTTGACCGCCATCGTCGAGACCTACATCTCGACCGGCGAGCCGGTGGGATCGCGCACCATCGCCCGGAAAAACCGCGAAAGTCTGAGCCCGGCTTCCATCCGCAACGTCATGTCGGACTTGGCCGACGCGGGGTTCCTCGAACAGCCGCACGCCTCGGCAGGGCGCATTCCCACGCCGCAAGCCTATCGTTTTTACGTGAAGCAACTGACGGGCGAGGCTCGGTTGTCTCCCGCCGACGAGAGTTTGATTCAGGGCAACCTACAGGGTTCGAGCGATGTCGAGGAGTTCATGGAGCGCACCTCGCACGTCCTGTCGCTGATCTCGCATGGCGTGGGAGTGACGGTTACGTCGGCTCACGGACAGCGCAACGAACTGGAGCACGTGTATTTCCAGCGTCAGGGCGACAAGAAAGTGCTGGCAGTCGTCGTCATGCGCAATGGGTTGGTGCGCGATCGCGTGCTCCGCTTGACTGACGACCTGCAAGCTAGCGACCTAGAGATTGCCGCCAACTACATCAACCAGAATTTCCGCGGCTGGCAGATGGAGGCCGTGCGCAACGAGATTGCCAAGCGGGTGCAGCAGGAACGCACTGAGTACGACCGGCTAATGAACTCGGTCGAGCAGCTCTATACCCAGGGAGCGCTGGCGACCGACGGAGCGCAGCAGACCGTATTCGTCGAAGGCGCCTCGAACCTGGTGATCAACGAGCAGGACCGCGAGCGCCTGCGCCAACTGTTGGCCACTCTCGAAGAGCGTCAGCGCATCGTGGACTTGCTGTCAGCCTATCTGGACGCGCGCCAGGAAGCCGTGCGTGTGGTTGTGGGTCTTGAGGACGCTGTCCCGCATCTAAACAACTTCGTACTGATTGGCACACCGGCGCGGGTGGGCGACGAGGTGATCGGTTCGTTGGCGGTGATCGGGCCAACGCGACTCGATTACGAGCACACGATCACCGCGGTCTCCTACATTGCGCGGATGTTTGATCAATTTTGGAACGAGTCAACCTAGAGATATTTATGGCATCGAATAAGACAAACGGAGAGGCCGCCGACCTCGACCTCGAGCACGAATTGCCTTCCGCCGAAAAGGAAGAAGCCATTCCCTCGCGCAGTCGCGGAGGTGGCGCTGAGGCGGCTGAGCCCGAAGCTGAATTAGACGCGCTGCGCGCGGAGCGTGCCGGCTATCTCGATCGCCTGGCACGGCTACAGGCAGAGTTCGATAATTTCCGCAAACGCAGTGTGAAGGAGCAGCAGGACTTTCGCGACTACGCCTTGGCGGTAGCACTCAAGTCGCTGCTGCCGATCCTCGATAGTCTCGACCGCGCGTTGAAGACAAGCGCGACATCGGTACCGGAATATCTTTCCGGCATTGAGCTGATCGACAAGCAATTTCACGACGCGCTGGCCCGGCTGGGTGTGGAACCGGTTCCTGCTGAGGGTGAAGTCTTCGATCCCAACCTGCACCAGGCGGTGCAGATGGTGGATACAGTCGACGTGGCGGACAACCATGTGATCGACGAGTTGCAGCGCGGCTATCGCATCAAGGAGCGGCTGCTGCGCCCCGCCATGGTGCGGGTGGCGCGCAATCCGAAGAAATAGATATATGGCAATTTGCGGCACGGCTGAAGCCGTGCCCTTTCAAAACTGCTGAGGGAATCAACGCTGGCTACCAAAGAAAAACGCGACTACTACGAAATTCTGGGCGTGGGCCGCACCGCTTCCGACCAGGAGATCAAGAGCGCCTACCGCAAGCAGGCGATGCAGTACCATCCCGACCGCAATCCCGATAATCCGGACGCGGAAGAGCAGTTCAAAGAATGCAGCGAAGCCTACGCCGTACTGGCTGACTCGGAGAAGCGCGCCCGCTACGACCGCTTTGGCCATGCCGGTGTGTCGAGCAACGGTGCCGGTGGCTTCGATCCGTCGGGCTTCCCTGACATTCAAGACATCTTCGGGGACATCTTTGGATTCGGCGACATGTTCGGCGGAGGCGGGCGCGGTGGACGACGTTCGCGCGCGCAGCGTGGTGCCGACATGCGCGAAGACCTTACGCTGGAATTCGAGGAAGCAGTATTTGGCGTCACCAAGCAGGTGCAAATCCGGCGACTGGAGGAATGCGATCAGTGCAAAGGCAGCGGCGCGGCCCCGGGCAAAGTTCCCATCGACTGCACCACCTGCGGCGGCCGCGGACAAGTGCGCTATCAACAGGGCTTCTTTGCCATCGCGCGGCCGTGCAGCACGTGCCAAGGCTCGGGTAAGCTGATTATCGATCCCTGTCCCAAGTGCAAAGGACAGCAACGACTGCGCCGCGAGCGCAACGTGACAGTAAAGGTCCCTGCCGGTGTGGAGGAAGGCGCGCGAATTCTCTACTCGGGCGAAGGTGAGGCCGGAATTTACAACGGACCTCCGGGTGACTTGTACGTGGTACTGCACTGCAAGGAGCACGAGTTCTTCGAGCGCGAGGGCAAAGACTTGCGCTGCGTGGTGCCGATTTCGGTGGTGCAGGCGGCGCTGGGCACGGAGATAGCGGTCCCCACCTTGGAAGGCGAGCACACGCTGAAAGTCCCCGAGGGTACACAGACCGGTACGACTTTCAAGCTCCGCAACAAAGGCGTGCCGGAATTGAATGGGCGAGGCCGCGGGGATCTTTACATCGAATTGAAGGTGCAGACGCCTGCCAAACTTACCAAGCGCCAGCGCGAACTGCTGCAGGAGTTGCAGAGCACGTTGAGCGTTGAGAACAAGCCGGTCAGCCGCACCCTGCTGGGCAAAATGCGGGATATATTCAACTAGACCGATCGTCGCGGTCAGCCGCGCTCCGGACCAAACCCTTTGGATAAGACGCTTCGCATCTACGCGTGGTTCCTGTTGATCGTGACCGCGCTGCCAGCGTTCGCGCGCCTGGCACGGCCGCGCGACCTGGCGCGCATCCTGCTGCTTCGCTACCAGAATCCAACGCGCCGTAAACGGGCCCGCATCGGAGGCGCAATTTACCTGGGCCTGGCCCTGCTGGCCACGCCGTTCCTGCTGCGGTCGCCGGTTCAACAGCAACATTGGCTGGTAATGGCGCTTCTGGTTGGCGCGGTGTCTGCCCTCGAATTCCTGATGAACAGCCGCCTCTTCAACGAAGACGATCTCACCCGCCAGAACCGCTATTTTGGTGGCGTGTATGCTGCCATTGCGATTGCTGTTGCGCTATTACTGATCACCCGATGACCCGCCGCCGCTGGATCGCCGACGAAGTGAGTAGCGACCGCGCCGCCTTGACTGGCGAACACGCTGCTCATCTGTCGCGCACACTGCGCGCCCGGGTTGGGCAGGAGTTTGAAGTGGTGTGCGATCGTCAGGTGCGTCATGCCACGGTCGCGAGCGTCAACGATGATCGCGTGGAGTTTGCGCTCGGCGACGTAATTGCGGCCAGCACCGCAACCCCGATCACCCTGCTGTTGGCGGTATTCAAGTTCGACCGCATGGAATGGGCGATCGAGAAGTGCACTGAGCTGAACGTTACATCGATTGTTCCGGTGATCACCCGGCGCACCGAGAAACATCTCGCCCTGGCCGCTGGGAAACGGGTGGAGCGCTGGCGTCGCATTGCGCGCGAAGCCTCGGAGCAGGCGCGTCGTGTTGCGCCCCCCAAGATTGGCGATCCGGTGAAGTTGTCTGTCGCTCTCGAGACTGTGGCGGACCTGCGCATTGTGCTGGCAGAGTCCGAACGCGAAGTTCAATTGAGCGAGATCCTGCGCGCACGCCCCGAAGCGCAATCGCTGGCACTAGCCATTGGTCCTGAAGGTGGCTGGACCGCCGAAGAGTTGCAACTCTTCGAAACCGCTGGCTGGAGCTCGGCATCCTTGGGCGCCACCATTCTGCGCGCCGAAACTGCGGCCATCGCAGCACTGGCCGTCGCTCAAGCCGAAATCAGCTAGGCCTCCAGCCTTGCGGTAAACTTTCGCGGAGTGGGACAAATCATGGTCCTATCCAGGAGTATTTGTTGAGCCGAACATCGCGCATCGTAATGGTTATGCTGGTCGCGCTGGCCGCCTTCTTCGGGCTGGCTGAACTTCGATATGCGGGCCGGGCGCCCGTAAAGTTGCCGGCCGCGAACTGCGACGCTGGACTGTGGCAACATGTCTATGAGAAAGATCGCCTGCAGGTCGTCGAGCCGTGTACCGCGGTCGTGGGGAAAGTTGTTTCGCTGCACCCATCAAGCGACGGCGACCTCCATATCTCGCTGGATCCGGATGATAGCTCGGTATTGAACCTGGTCAACGTGGTGCACGGCCGTCGCAAGCTCGTAGTCGAAGTCATCTGCGAACACCCGCCATCGGATGCCGAGGCGCAATCGGCATGCTCCGATTTTCGATCGTCGGTGACAATTCCCGGTGTGGGCGATCGTGTCCGTATCACGGGAGCGTATGTTACGGATCATGATAACGGGTGGAGGGAGATACATCCTGTCACACGAATTGAAGTTCTGCGCTAAGATACGCCAGCGAACTCAGCCCTAAAATCGCTGACGGCAAATGGCTCTCGAAATACCGCGCATCGCTGTATGAACAAGCGTCCCATCTACGTAACGGTTCTTGGCTATCTGCTCATTGCGGTGGGCGTGATTGGGATCGCCTACCACTTCAACGAGTTTAAAGGTGCGAATCCGAACGAGTATGTATTGGTACTCGTGGTGCGGCTCATCGCCGTTGCATGTGGCGTTTATGTGCTCCGTGGTAAGAGCTGGGCACGCTGGCTGTCAATCGCGTGGATTGCCTGTCACCTGGTGATCAGCATTTTTGACACCCAAAAAGGGGTGGCCGTACACGCGGTCGTGCTCATAGCGTTTACCGTTCTGTTCTTTCTGCCAGCGGCGAACCGGTACTTCCGCTCCCCCGCCTGACAGCGAACTTACACCGGAGACCTTCCGATAGACGCGGTATTGCAAGGGCTAAATCCCGATCCGGTTTTCCTCAATTTTTGCGACCTTTGCACATAAATCTCACCCAGCGGGCTTGTTTGAGATGGGCTGGTGGCGGATAATGTAGTTTCGCTTTTTCTTCGATATCGAAACGGACAATCCCATGGCCTGGCAACCCCGCGAATTCGAACTCACGCAGCAACAAAAGAAGGCAGTTGAACACATCGCCGGGCCGATCCTCGCGGTGGCTGGCGCGGGCACAGGCAAGACCACGGTGCTGGCGTGCCGCGTGGTGCGCCTCATCGAAGACAAGCTAGTCGATCCCAAAGAGATTCTTGCGGTTACGTACACTCGCAATTCTGCGCGCGACTTGCTCATGCGTATCGCCCGCCTCTGGAAGGGAGCGGACGACCCTGCAACCTCTGCGCAAGTCGCGGACACTGGTCTGAAGGTCGGCACCTTCCATGCGTATTGCTATTCGCTGCTCAATCAGGCTAGCCAGCGTTTCGAGTTGATCGACGACAAAGATCTCTACGTGCTTCTGCGCCGCCGTATCGAGGACCTGAAGTTGCGGTACTACATCAAGGCCGCAACACCCGGCGAATTTCTGGAAGGACTGATCGACTTCTTCAAACGCTGCCACGACGAGTTGCGCACACCCGACGACTATGACGAATATGTCGCGAAGCTGGAAAGCAAGCAGATTCCACTGCCGCGCGTGGGGCATTCCAAAGAGGCCGAGTCGATGTCAGACGACGAGATTCTGGGACGCTGCCACGAGATCGCGCGAGTCTTTCGTTACGCCGAGGACCTGCTGGCCTCCGAGAACCTCGGCACCTACAGTCACGTTATCACCCGCGCCATCGCGTTGTTGCGCGACCACAAAAATGCCGCTCACTTGGCGCGCGCGCAACAGGGTGCGCGGTTCGTGCTGATTGACGAATTTCAGGATTCCAACGTCGCCCAGATCGAGTTGGCCCGCTTGCTCGTGGCCGACCAGGCCAATGTGTTTGCAGTGGGAGATCCCGACCAGGCGATCTATCGCTTCCGCGGCGCGACCGCAGGCGCCTTCGATCACTTCCTCAAGACCTTTGGTACAACCCGCGTTAAGCGGGTAACCATGAGCGAGAACCGGCGCTCCACGGAAGTGATCCTGAAGTCCGCTTACAGCGTCATCTCGGTCAACCCTGAGATCACGAGCGTTGAGTTGCCGGGTGGCGAGCGTTGGAAGCGAGTACCGCTCGATCACGCGCGTACCAAGCCGGAGCCGACTCCAGTTTTGCCGGTGCAGGTGAAGGCCTGGGAGCAAGCCGATGGCGAAGCCGCGTTCGTCGCCCAGGAGATTATTCGCATGCACGATGCCGGGCGGCCATGGCGGGATTTCGCCGTGCTCTACCGTATCCACTCCAACCGTAATGCGCTGGTGGCGCAACTCATGCAACGCGGCATTCCATTTACCGTGGAAGGCATCGACTTGCTGGAAACCGCCGAGGTGCGCGACTTGCTGGCAGCACTGCGGGCGATTGAGGGAGGCGATCCCGTCGGACTGCTTCGCGTGGCAGCGCTCTCCAAGTTTTCGGTGGAAGGGGAGGCAATACGCGCCGCACTGGCTGCGGCCGGAGAAGACGCCGACCTCGAATTCGTCCTCGACAAAGTTGCTGGTGGGTCGGAAGTAATCACCGCACTGGCCGAGGCGCGCCACGATACGGAGCGTCTACAGCCGAAGGCACTCACTGCGTGTGGCATCGCGCAAAGACATTTCGGCATTCCACCCTCTACGGAAACCGAGGGCTTTGTCGAGTTCGTGCAGAACTGGAGCCGTAAGCCGCGCCAGGTTTCGGGCGATGGTACGTTGCGTGAGTTCTTCGAGTACCTCGACTATTTCATTGAAGCGAATGGCAAGATCGTCGACCCTGAAGCCGATGAGGAAGGCACCCCAGCCACTTTACAAATGGAAATTGGCGCCTGTGTGAAAGCCGAGCGCAGCGACGATGCGGTTCGGCTGCTGACCGTGCATTCTGCCAAAGGACTGGAATTCCCTGTGGTGTTCGTGCTGCGAGTGGGTTCGCCGTCATTTCCCACTCACTATCGCGAGGATTTGGTCGAGTTTCCCGCCGCGCTTCGCGATCCCGACACAATGCCGGAAGGCGATCCCAAGAGTGTTCACGGGCAGGAAGAGCGCCGGCTTTTCTACGTTGCGATCACGCGCGCTGAGGACGAACTCTTCCTGTTCTCCAAGAAGGGAACTGGCAAGATCGTTACTCCACCGGGCTATCTGCGCGATCTTGTGACCGCGGACGCGAAGTCGCTCAAGGGCTGCGTAGAGTTTGGGCTTATCCCGAGCGGCGAAGTGGTTCCGACGATCCATGCGGGCACGCAACCGATGTCGCGCATTGTCGAGTGGGTGAATCTTCCGCCACTGGCGCAGACCATGAGCCGGTCGCTGAGTGCGAGCGCCGTCGAAAGCTATACGCGTTGCCCGTTGAGTTTCAAGCTGGGTCTTGAGTGGCGGCTTCCGGAGGAGCCGGGCGCGAACATGCAGTTTGGCTCTGCCATGCATCTGGCGCTGCTGGCGTATTTCGATTCGCTGCGCAAGGGACGGCCAATGTCCGTCGATGAGGTGGTGAATTACTTCCGCGGCGAATTTCAGAAGGCGAAGATCGACGATCCGGTGCAACGTGAGCTCTACCAGCGTGACGGATGCAAGCAGTTGAAAGAGTTTCTTCAGTCTCCCGCCGCAACCCCACGCGGAACCGTTGCCTTTGTGGAGCGCTGGTTTAAGTGTGAGATCGCCGGGACGCGCGTTACCGGGCGCATCGACAGGGTGGACGAAGGCCCCGACGGTTACGTGATCGTGGACTACAAGACCGGCAACCCGAAATCGCAGAAGACGGCTGACGAAAGCCTGCAGCTTTCCATTTACGCGATGTCGATGGGTACCGGCAAGTCGGTGAAGACGCTTATCTTCCAGAACCTCGAAAACAACACCACCGTGGAGACGACACGTACGCGGGAAGATCTGCTGAAAACAGAAGCGAAGATTGCCGAAGTCGCGGCCGGAATCGCGGCGGGTCAGTTTGCCGCCAAGGTCGGATGGCATTGCGACTGGTGCCCTTATCGCGCCATTTGCCCGGAGATGGAAGTGATCGTGCCCTCGTCCGCTCGTGAAAACGCCAAGACCAACTGATGGGGACGCCGACTGCGCTGCGGAAGAAAAGCTCTGCACAAAAGGTTAGGGGACGCTTGCGCGTCCCCGTTGTGTTCGGTCTGAAGAATGGTTACCGCTTTTTCTTCTTTGCGGCCTTCTTCGCGGGTTTCTTTGCAGCCTTCTTGGTTGCCATGTTGTCTATTCTCCCTTTCCATCTGTGATGGATCATTGCGACGTAACAACATCGCAATTTGTTCTTTGTATAGAGTTATCGAAATAAATAGTCAAGAAAAAAACGCGCATCAAGTTGTGCAACTCGGTGACGCGTCCCCTGCATCATGGCGCTGCGCGAATATGATGTATGCCAGCCAGTTCGCCGGTGCGAGTCTCGGCCAATTTCGATGTGCGCTGAACCCGCATGAACACTGGCGATTTATATCGCAACATTTTCTCGCGAGGAGATCGTGAGCGAGGTTGCTCGCTCTTCGTCGCAGACGCTGCACGTTTTCGCCGCACAAGCGCACTCGAAATATTTTTTCATCGATGACGCAATTTGGTCGCGCAGGACACGAATCTAGCATCGTAGATGTAATGTCAGGCAGTCTCAAAAATGTCGTATCGGGGATTTTTCGACCGCGCTCGCGTGCGGCGGGAACACTTCACTTTAACAAGTGCAATACCGCTCCGCTGATCGCGTCGTGCCACGCGTGAGCGATCATTCCCGGACGAAGGCTCTTGCGCCACCACGCCAGCAAGCCGAACATCAGGCCGTAAATCCCGAGCAACAACATGCGGGGACCGCCCTCGTAGCCGTGCGCCGCGCCGAATACCGCGGCGGACAGTACAACTCCCGCCAGCATCGATCCGGCGAACGCCGCGAACTGGCGTTGCAGGTATCCGCGGAAGATGATTTCCTCACAAATTCCGGCAGTCGCGCTCAGGCAAAACCACATCACTAACTCCAGACTGGTGGCGGGAATCAGGAAGCCGATTTGCTGCCGCATGGTCTCGAACTTGCCGGCCTGGTCGAGGTGCATGAACTTCGCGCCAGCTCCGAGTGTCGTGATTGCCAGCAGCCAGAAGCCGGCCGCGATCATGATGTCGAGCAGCACGTCTTCGGGATTCGCCCATCGGCCGCCGATCAGTTCACGTAGCTTCATCCGCTTGCGGACGCCCAGGTACACGAATCCGGCCAGTAGCCACTCCCACATCATGGTCCAGAGATATTGCGGCAGCTTGCTATGCCCGTCCAGTGGATGTACGCCACGCGAGCCGCCCAGGGATGCTCCCAGCAACAAGAAGACGACGATGGCGGTATGCCAGATCGGCGCGAGCAACTGGCGTTCGCTGGTTGCCGGCGGCGCGTGAATCGGCAATGGTAAGTCGGTACGCAAGGTGGTTCCATCTTATAATCATCTGTTTGCCATTCTGGGTTGGAAGGATTTGTGAGTATGGCTTTCATCGAGGATGTCGTCATCATTTCAGCGGTTCGTACACCGGTCGGAAAATTTCAGGGATCGCTCTCGGACATGACCGCTCCGCAATTGGGCTCCGTCGCGGTGCGCGAGGCGGTCAAGCGCGCAGGCCTCGATCCGGCCAGCGTTTCCGAATGCATTATGGGCAACGTGGTGGGCGCTGGGCTGGGACAGAATCCCGCGCGCCAGGCCGCACTTGGCGGCGGACTGCCATCGGCTGTGGCCGCCATGACCATTAACAAAGTCTGTGGCTCCGGACTGAAAGCGGTCGCCTTGGGCCAGCAGGCGATTCAGACAGGGAACTCAGAGATCGTGGTGGCGGGAGGCATGGAGAGCATGAGCAACACGCCCTACCTGCTGCCGCAGGCCCGTAAGGGCTATCGCCTGGGCGACGGCAAGGTCGTCGACTCCATGGTACTCGACGGCCTCTGGGACAAATACAACGACTACCATATGGGCAATACCGGCGAGAATGTTGCCGAGAAATACGGAATCACCCGCGAAGAGCAGGACGAGTACGCGTTGCATTCCCATCGCAAGGCCATCGCCGCCATCAAGGAAGGCCGCTTCAACGATCAGATCGTGCCCGTCGAGTTGCCGTCGAAGAAGAAAGGCGCTCCGCCGCAGTTCTTTACCACCGATGAATCGCCGCGCGAGGACACCACCATCGAGGCGCTGCGTTCGCTTAAGCCCGCCTTCAAGAAGGACGGCACGGTGACAGCGGGCAACGCGCCTGGCGTCAACGATGGCGCGTCCGCTCTGGTGTTGATGTCGGCGGCTAAGGCGAAGGAGTTGGGACTCAAGCCGATGGCCCGCATCGTCGCGCAGGCCACCAGCGGCCTCGATCCGGCATGGGTGATGATGGCGCCTGTTAATGCCATCCGCCAGCTCTGGACAAAGACAGGCTGGAAGAGCGAGGATGTCGACCTATATGAAATCAACGAAGCCTTTTCCGTCGCTGCCATCGCGGTGACGCGTGAGTTGGGGCTCGATCTGAACAAGGTCAACGTGAACGGCGGCGCGGTCGCGTTGGGACACGCTATCGGATCGAGCGGCTCCCGGATTCTCACCACGCTACTTTACGAAATGATTCGCCGCGACGTGCACAAGGGGATCGCTGCGCTATGTCTGGGAGGCGGTAATGCGGTTGGCCTTGCGGTGGAACGATAGTTTTGCATGTAGCGGACTATGCCGATGAGATAGGGGTCCTTCGACTCCGGCGCCGCAACATCGGCGGTGCCTCCGCTCAGGATGACACCGCGAAACGAATCGCAGTGTCATTTACAAATCGTAACAAGAGAAGGGGAGCATTCCAGCGCCCCTTTTCGTATTAATCAAGACGAAGGGGCGCGAGTCTGCTCCGCAGTGCGCTTTCGTCGCATCCAATGAGACACGCATGAGCTCATCACCTGCTACCAAACTCGATCCGGCGGTGCGCGCGGAAAATGTTGCGCGCCACTATCCCATGGGCGAAAGCCTGATCCGCGCTGTTGACGGTGTGTCGCTCACCATTGAGCCCGGCGAGTTCGTCGCCCTGTTAGGACAATCGGGATCGGGAAAATCCACTTTGCTGAACCTGCTTGCAGGGCTCGATCGCCCGACGTCCGGATCAGTAAGCGTTCACGGTCGTGATCTTGCCAAGATGTCGTCCGAGGAATTGGCGCGCTATCGCCGCAACGATGTTGGCATGGTCTTTCAGTCCTTCCATCTCATCCCGTCGATGACCATCACCGAAAACGTAGAACTTCCCATGCGCTTCGCCGAAGTGGAGCGCGCCGAGCGTGCCCAGCGGGTCCGCGAATCGCTCGACCGCGTAGGCCTAGGCAAGCGCATGGAGCATCGTCCGTCGCAACTTTCCGGCGGCGAGCAGCAACGCGTATCGTTGGCGCGCGCGTTGGCTAATCGTCCATCGCTTCTACTGGCCGACGAACCTACCGGCAACCTCGATAGCCGCACCGGTGAAGACATCCTCAACCTGATTCGCGACATCAGCCTGTCGCTTGGCATGACGGTCGTGATGGTGACCCACGAGCGGGTGCTGGCCGAGCGTTTTGCACAGCGCCTGATATTTCTGGCCGACGGCAAACTGGTTGCCGAAGAGGTGCGGGCATGAAGGGCTACGATCTGTTCGAACTCGCGGTCCGCAATCTGCGCCAGTCCAAGTTGCGCAATGGCCTGACGACCATCGGCATCTCCGTGGGAGTGGCGTCGCTGGTAGCGATGCTCTCGCTCGGCGTTGGTCTGCAGCAATTGGCGACCCGTAGGCTCGCAGGCTCGGGAATGTTCGACACCGTCTTCGTGACCTCGCGGCAGGACTTCCGCGGGTTCGATCGCGAAGACGATCAGAAATCACCGCATCCCGAGAAGTCGCCGGTGCTCGACGAAGACTCGCGGGTGAAGATGACGAAGCTTCCCAACGTCACCGAGGTCGAGCCCGAGATTCGCGTGATGGGCGAAGTCATGTCCGGCGGCGAAACTCACTTCGGCTTCGTGACCGGCTTGCCCATGTCGGCGAGAGAGAATGAAGCGTTTGACGCCTTGAAGGGCAAGTTCTTCTCCAGCAACAACGCCGACGAGGCAATTCTCCTGCTGGACTTCGCCAAGGAGTTAGATTCCAAGAATCCAACAGGATTGATCGGGCAGGACATCAGCTTGCGCTATGGCGAGCGGCAGGCGTTGGCGCAGGATTCCTCCGATCGCCCACAAGCCTTAGGCGGCGACAACAGCGCCAGCACTGCCGCAGCCAGCGGCGACGATTTCGGCTTCTCCGTGGTTCGCAAGCAGCAAAAGCTGCGTGTCGTCGGCATCATTGACCAGGAACCCTACGGCGGCATGCGAACCGTCTCTCGCGGACGCATCTTCCTTCCCATCGCTACCACCGAGCGCCTCAACATGGCGCAGTTCACCGACATGCGCAGTTCACTGCGCGGCGCCAGCGGCAAGACCTACATGACGCTCACGGTGCGCGTAAAAGATCCCGCCAAGGTACAGGCGGTGCAGGACGCCATCAACCAAATGGGCTTCCGCACCTTCTCGGTGCTTGACGCCACCAAGAGCCTGCGGCGATTCTTCACGGTGCTCGATTTATTCCTCGGGATCTTCGGATCACTTGCATTGGCAGTGGCCACGCTGGCCATCATCAATACGCTGGTGATGGCTGTGCTCGAGCGACGTCGGGAAATCGGAGTGATGAAGGCCATCGGCGCCAGTGATGGCGATGTGAAGAAGTTGTTCTTCACCGAAGCTGGAGCCATGGGCTTCTTCGGAGGAGTGCTGGGCATTGCCCTGGGCTTCGCCATCGGCAAAGCCATTAACATTGGAACCGGAATCTATCTGCAACGCCACCAATTGCCGGCTGAGCCCGTCTGGATTATGCCCGTCTGGCTGATCGGCGCGGCGATCGCCTTCTCCATCGTGGTCAGTCTGCTGGCGGGTCTTTATCCCGCAAGCCGCGCCGCCAAACTCGATCCGGTGCAGACCCTCAAGTACGAATGATGAACTCTCGGCTAACTTACAACTCAAGCATCTTCCGTATTGCGGTCTGTCTGCTCTCACTGACACTAGCTCCAGCCATCCACGCTGAGGGTCGCGCGGAGTGTTCGGTCGTCCAGTCAACAATTCTTGCGCGCCCGGTGCGCTACTGCGCCTTTCTTCCAGCCAGCTTCGATCAGGACAAAGCACGCCAATATCCCGTGCTCTATTACCTGCACGGTCTGGGAGACAACGAACAATCGCTGCTGAACATGGGAGGATGGGACTTAATCGAAGACCTGCGCCGTCAGGGCAGGATCGGCGACTTCATTGTCCTGGCCCCGAATGGCGGACACACATTCTTCCTCAACTCAGCCGACGGCAAGTTGCGCTACGAAGATTTCCTCACCAAAGAATTCATGCCGCTAATGGAGAAGAAGTATCGCGTAAACGGCGCGCGTGCGACGCGAGGAATCACTGGCGTCTCCATGGGAGGATTTGGGGCTCTGCATCTTGCCTTCAAATATCCGCAACAGTTTGCCGCCGTGAGCGCGCAGATGCCGGCACTTATTGCAGAAATCCTCCCCAACTTCACTGAAGGAGGGCCAGGATCGCCCGGTTCGATGATGGGCGACGTATTTGGCAGTCCCTTCAACCGCGCCTACTTCGAGCGCAACAACGTTTTCTATTACGCGAAAACAGATCCCGCCTCCGAACTCAAGCGCATGAAGATTTACTTCGACGTGGGCAACAACGATGACTACGGCTTCGAGCAGGGAGGTCAGAAGCTGCATCAACTTCTTGATTCACGCGGCGTCGTCAACGAGTTTCATATTTATCCGGGGCGACATGATCCCCAGTTCGTTATGCGGCATTTTGGGGAGGTAATGCAATTCCAGTGGAAGGCGATCGGCAAGTAGGAGCACGCTCAGGAAACGTCGATGGCGCCTGGAGTTGCGGAGATCCGATCGACGGCCACAGCAATTCCAAAGTAGAAGAACGTAATCATCGCCAGTGATTCTTCGCCCAGGTTGTAATGGAAGAACGAGGTGAAGTTGAAGGCGAGAAATGCCGCTAGCGCTCCCACCACGACCCCACACGCGAAGCGATTCTGGCTCCGCAGCCGCCTAATGAGGCGGGACAGATAAATGAAATACGCCACGACGAACCACAACCACGCCAGCAGCGCTGGGATTCCGCGCTCCACTGCAATCTGCAAAAACGTCGAATGGAAATGGCTCTGCACGTTGTACTGAATAAATCCCCGGATGTTCCACTCGCGGTAGTGTATCCGCACGGTTTCCATCCCCACGCCAAACCAGGGATGCTCGCGCACCAGCCGAGTTCCGTCTTCCCACATCAGCACGCGGAAATGTGCGCTCACGTCATTGTGGCCAACCCACTCTCCCTTGCGTGCGCTCTGAATCCAGGCGATTGCACCGGCAAGAATCAGGAACAGAGTAATCGTTCCCACGATACGTACCTTGCGCGCTCCCAGTAGCAGGACGGCCATTGCACAACCTAGCAAGAGTCCCGCTACCGCAGCCCGGGTGGAAGTCGCGAATAGTGCCGCGGTTATTCCCCCAAACGCCAGGGCGAAGGCGATCTTCCAACCCGTCTTTCCCCGTCCGATGCTCAAAAGCAGCGCCCAAGCCATGCAGCCAATTTGCATCAGCATCTCGGCGAACACCACGTAGTGTCCCAGTGTGCCTTCTGCCCGGAAGGGTTTACCGCGGACGAGCTTCATGGCTGGCGTGCCGATTCCCGATTGCAGGAAGTCCCCGGAAGTCGCGACGATCACGTTCCTCTGCAGTCCGAGTCCGCGAAGCAACCGCACCGCGACTCTTTTCGCAGCCGGAGTCTGTTCGACGGCACTCACCAACTGCTCTGGTGTGTGGACCGGATGTCCGTCGAACGACGTAACGATATCGTCCGTGCGGAATCCCACCTGGTACAGCCGCGGCGACGAGACCTCCGTCATTCGGACTCCCACCCCATACGTGTATTGCCAGCCCGTATAGAGTGCAGCCGAAAAGCCCGACAGCACGAGCAACACCAGCAACCAACGTACTTGCGATAGCCGCTTCAAGTTCTGAGCAAACACAATGCCAACCAGAAACAGGCAGACGAATTTCATCCGGTCCCAACTCAAGTATGGTTCGGACGAAAGCATGGTTGAAAGGGCGCTCAACGATACGTAAGCCAGCAACGGTGCGGCCAGGGGTTGCGCTAACGGACGCACGCGTTCAATTGCAAGCTTCAGCAACCAAAGAACGAATGCGATTTTCCATGCGCGTTCGGCCCCCTTGATGGAGTGCGGCAGAACGATGGCAAACAAAAGGAAGAGGCCGAAAATCGTGGGATCAATTACCCGTTTCCATAGTGGCTTACTGGGATCCCCGTGGAGCACCGATGTGTTGCCTGAGGTGGCGAGTTCGGTTGCCGGGGGATCGATCTTACGTTGGGCGAAAGCCATCGGAAAAATTTTGCTACGCCTATCTTACCTGCAAAACTCAAAATCCCGCTGTACGGAACCCATCCCGGCACCGAGCTGAACTGCCCGTGTGGCCTCGAAGATTCCGTGCACGGCCGGTGTTCCGCAGAACAAAATCGGTACTCCGGTTACTTCGCTTGAAGAGAGCCGCCAAACGCAATTCCCATGACAGCTATGGTTCCGGGCGCAGGTAGGTTACGCCGCAAGCACGTACTTGCATTTCAGGCCGAAATCCTTCCCCAAAGCAGTGTACAATCGAGGGTACATACTGGACTGCTAGCATTCCAGCGCCCTATGTCTGATTTGGTTGGGGGCCGTCTGTAATGGCCTACTGAAAGTTTCCAGACAGTCTCCGTTCCGAACCCTTCATTCGACGAAGACAAAGCAGTCGAAACAGGATCCAGCAAACCGTGTTTGATCGGCGTTCCAAGTTACTTAGCACCGTGACCCTGCTTCAGGACCTGGCGGTGACGGGTGTTGCCTTTGTTTTGGCATACCTGTTGCGCAGTTTCCTGGTGCACTTTGAATTTTTCAGCCGATACCTCCCGGGTATTTATCCCTTCGGCCATTATGTTCCCTTAATGCTGGCATTCCTGCTGGCTTGGGCTATTGTCGGCTACTCCTCCCGGTTCTATCGCGACCTGGAGATGTCCAACCTGATTCATCTGGTTTTGAATTTGTTGAATCAGCTCGCCATAGTGCTGGTCATCATCTACGCCGGCCTCTACCTCTTCCGCCGCACCGACATCAGCCGCACCTATGTTCTGCTGATCGGAGTGGTGGACTTCGTCCTCTTGCTGGTCGGGCGATACCTCTCTTACAACGGCATCGCCATAATGCGAAAGCGCCTGCAGCGCTATCACTATTTCCTCATTGTGGGATGTGGAGCCCGGGCGCGTGAGATGGCGACCCTCATCGAAGAAAGCCGCGGGATGGGTCTCCGCTTGGTTGGATTCGTCGATCCCAACAGCGAAGGTTCGAATCTCGGCGACAGGTTCGGCCGCTACGAGGTGTTTCCTCCCAGTGTGTTGGAACAGGTTTTGCAGGACCGGGTCATTGACGAGGTGGTGTTCGCCGTCAACATGCAGGAGCTTGCGCGTCTGGAACCGCTGATGACGCACTGTGCCAATGTGGGCGTGAAGATCCGCGTGCAACTGGAGTTTCTGCCCGAAGCCTATTCGCGCATTTACCTGGAGAATTTTCACGAGGTTCCCTTACTCAGTCTCTCCAGCGCGCCGGAGAGCGAACTCCTCCTGTTCTTCAAACGGGCTTTTGACGTGGTCCTCGCGGCGGCCTCTCTGATGCTGCTGACTCCTGTACTCATTGCAATTGCAGCCGCTATCCGGATCACGTCACCCGGCGAGGTGCTCTTCCGGCAGACGCGCTGTGGCCTCGGTGGCCGCAAATTTACGCTCTACAAGTTTCGTTCGATGGTGAACAATGCGGAACAATTGCGTGCGGAACTGCATCAACTCAACGAGCTCGAGGGTCCGGTGTTCAAGATTAGCGATGATCCCCGCATCACTCCGGTGGGCCGAATCTTGCGCCGCTTCAGCCTCGATGAGCTACCCCAGATGTGGAACATCCTGCGGGGAGACATGTCGTTCGTGGGGCCGCGTCCCGCCATTCCTGATGAGGTTGAGAAGTATGAGGCGTGGCAGCGCCGCCGCCTCCGCATGCGTCCCGGCCTTACCTGTATCTGGGTGATCGAAGGCCGCAGCCACGTGAAATTCCACCGCTGGATCCAGCTCGACCTCGCCTACATCGACAACTGGTCGCTGTGGCTGGACGCCAAGATCTTCTTCCGCACCATTCCGATCGTCATTTCAGGACGGGGTGCATACTAGGGGCTGATGGTTTCAGTCCTCATCGTCACCTGGAATTCGGCCCAGTATCTTTCGCAATGCTTCGCGTCCCTCGACCGCCAGGACTACCGCGACTTGGAAGTTGTCATCATCGACAACGCCTCCACCGACGGCACGCGCGCGCTTCTGCGTCCGCATGAGACGAAGTGGCACGTCATCTACAACCACCGTAATGTGGGCTTTGCCGCCGGGCAGAATCAGGCTATTCGCGCTGCGAAAGGGGACTGGCTGCTCTGCCTGAATCCCGACGTGATGCTGGCAGACGACTTTGTGAGCCGCTTGCTGGAGGCCTCCTCCGCACAACCCGAAGCCGGCTCATTTTGCGGCAAATTGCTTCGCTGGGATCCAGACAACGAGCCATACCACACCCGTACCATTGATTCCACCGGCATCTACTTCACTCGCAACATGCGCCATCTCGATCGTGGCGCAGAGGAAGCGGACCACGGTCAGTACGACCGCATTCAATATGTGTTCGGATCTACCGGCGCGGCGGCGATGTTTCGGCGTTCCTTCGTGGAAGCGGTCTCGGTGGATGGCGAGTTCTTCGACGAGGGCTTTTTCTCCTATCGCGAGGACGCCGACTTGGCCTGGCGGGCGCAGGTCATGGGCTGGAAGTGCCTGTACACTCCGACAGCGCTGGCGTGGCATGTACGGCGCGTTACCCCCGAGCGCCGCGAACAGTTGCCCATGGTCATCAACTGGCATTCCATTAAGAACCGCTTCCTGATGCGCGGCAAGAATGCTTCGGGCTGGCTATGCCGGAAGCTGTTCTGGCCCGTGGCGTGGCGCGACCTCATGATCGTAGGTTATGCGGCGCTGCGCGACCGCCGCATGATCTCGGCGATCCTCTATCCTTGGAAAGTGCGTGCCAGTGTCCGCAGCAAACGTGCCCTCATCCAATCGCGCCGTAAAGTCTCCGACCGCGAGTTGATCTGGTGGTTCCACGACACACCCCGCGCGATTGATGTGGACCAGTCAACTTCCACGCTGCACATCCCCGGTGGCCGCCCTTGAAGATCGCAATCGTCGGTACCCGCGGCATTCCTAATCGCTACGGCGGATTCGAGCAGTTCGCAGAAAAGGCCAGCTCAACCTTCGCCGACCGCGGACACGAAGTCACCGTGTATTGCCGCAAGCCGTTTACCACTCCGAATGACGTGTACGACCGGCGCGTGCGGCGGGTGATCCTGCCCAGCATCCATCAGAAGCACCTGGAAACATGGTCAAATGGTCTCATTTCCATGGCGCACGCGGCCTTCAGCGACTACGACGTGGTGCTGCTCTGTAATGTCGCCAACAGTCCGTTCGCGTGGTTCCCGCGCTTGTTTGGCAGGCCCGTTGTGCTGAATGTTGACGGACTCGACCGCCAGCGCGGCAAATGGAACGCGCTCGGCCAGGCGGCTCTGCACTTCTGCGAATGGCTGTCGGTGTTCACCCCCACCCGCGTAGTGACCGATGCCAAGCCGATTCAGGACTACTACCTCGCGCGCTATCGCAAGCACTCGACCCTCATCGGATACGGCTCCGACGTTCCGCCCGGCGAACACAAAATTGAAGGACTCAATCTGCAAGCGGGTCGATACGTGTTGTACGTCAGCCGGCTCGAGCCTGAGAACAATCCCGAGCTCGTACTCGATGCCTGGCACAAGGTACGCACCGATTGGCCGCTGGTGATGGTTGGCGACAACCGCTACAGCGACGCTTATCTGCAGCGCCTAAGGCAACTGGCCGATGAACGCGTCATGTTTCCCGGAGCGATCTACGGCAACGGCTACTGGGCGCTGCAGAAAAACGCGGGTATCTTCGTCTTTGCCTGTGAAGTGGGCGGCGTGCACCCTGCACTTATCGAGGCCATGGCGGCGGAGAACTCCGTGCTCTACCTCGATTCACCGGAGAACAACCACACCGCCGGCAACGCGGCAATTCGATTCAGCAAATTCGCCGATGATCTGGCGGAGAAGCTGCAGGGATTGCTCGACGATCCGTCCTCGCGCCAGCAATGGGCTGCTCGCGCGGCTCTCCGCGCCCGGGAGCTTTATCGCTGGGATAATGTAGCCGAACAATACGAGAACCTGTTCCAGGAAGTCCTGGGTCGGCGATGAATCTAGTTCGCTGATTCTTTGGTCGCGGGTTCGCCCAACCCAATCGCCCACTTTGCCACCCGCACATAGCTACGAACCGGCTCTCCCGCCGGCAACCCGCGCGGTCCGCCTCCCAGCCACGACGCCACGATTCGCAAGCCCATCCCCTTGAAGATCGCGAGCCGCAAAATCCAAACTCGCATCGCCGAAAAATGCTTGCGCGCGTAGCACACCATGTTCTGGTACCAGAACATCTGCTTGTCACGGAACGCCAGTTGTCCCACGCTGTGCGCTCCGCTGTGATGAAAGCGTGCGCTTGGACAGTACAGGATCGTCGCGCCTTCAACCAGCAATCGCTTGCAGAGGTCCACGTCCTCAAACCAAACAGGGTAAAACGCCGCATCCATGCCCTGGACCAAGTCCCATGCCTGTCGTGTGATTGCCAGGCACGCTCCCGCTGGCTGCTCGACTTGCTGTTGCTTCGAATAGTCGGCGTCGAGGCAGCGGTAACGGCGATTCACCGGATTCCCCCCCCACGCCTGATTCACCAGCAGCACTTCAAACAACAGAGCGGTCAGCGTCGGAATCCTGCGGAATACAAAGCCCTTCGCAGGCAGGCCGTCGCTCTCCAGTAGAGCTCCGCCAGCAGCGCCCGCTCCCGAAGTCGTCAAGCACGCGAGCAATGCGTCGATGGCTCCGGGCTCCGCCACCGCATCCGGATTGAGAATCAGCAACACCTCGCCGCTCGCCGCCCGCGCTCCCTGGTTCACTCCTCCTGCAAATCCGATGTTGCGCGAGATGGTGAGCAGTTGCAGTGGGATCGACCCCGACAGGGCCTTCGCCCGCGCCACGGTGTCATCCTGCGAGGCGTTGTCCACCACGATGATTTCGCAGTTCTGTGACACCAGCGCGCGCAGGCACGCTTCGATCTGCGCGCCCGAGTTGTACGTCACGAGGATGACCGAGCAATGGGGCTTCATCAGGAACCACGGATTATAATCTTCCTTTCGGATCATCAACTTTCATCGCGGCGCATTCCCCCGCGCCTTATTCGAGGGCTCGCTTGGAAATCGTACAGACGTCCCTGCCCGGTGTGCTCCTGATCAAGCCACGCGTCTTGCAGGATCCGCGGGGATTCTTTATGGAAACCTATCGCGCTGACGAACTGGCTGCGGCCGGAGTGTGCGAGACGTTTGTCCAGGACAACCACTCGCGCTCTTCGCGCGGCGTTCTGCGCGGTCTGCACTACCAGATGCATCACCCCCAAGCCAAGTTCTGCCGCGTGGCCTCGGGAGCAGTCCTTGACGTCGCCCTAGATATCCGCGTCGGATCGCCGCATTTTGGTAAATGGATGGGCGCCGTGCTGTCGGCTGAAAACCATCATGCCCTCTATCTTCCCAAGGGATTCGCCCACGGTTTCGTTGTGCTCTCCGAGACTGCGGATTTTCTCTACAAGTGCAGTGACTACTACGACGCCGCGGACGACTGCGGCGTGTTGTGGAACGATCCTGCTCTCGCCATCGACTGGAACACGCCCTCACCGATTCTGTCTGCGAAGGACCGGAGCCACCTGCCGCTCGCACAGGTTCCGCGTGAGCGCCTGCCGGTGTACCAGCCATGAGTCTGCGCCTGCTCATCACCGGCGCCACCGGACAAATCGGATGGCAGTTGCAGCGCACTTTGGCCCCGCTTGGCGAGGTCATCGCTTGTACTCGTGCGCAAATCGATCTCGCTGATCCCGAAGCCGCGGCCAAGACAGTTCGCGACATCGCGCCAGATATCGTCGTCAATGCTGCCGCCTACACCGCCGTGGACAAGGCCGAGAGTGAACCCGACTTGGCGCATACCGTCAATACGGTTGCCCCCGGCCGCATCGCCGATGAGTTGTCGCGTACCGGCGGTCTGCTCATCCACTACTCAACTGACTACGTATTTGACGGCAGTAAGCCCGCACCGTATGAGGAGACCGACCCTACCGGGCCGCTCAACGTTTACGGCCGCACCAAGTTGGCGAGCGAGCAACTGATCGCCGCCAGCGGCTGCGCATACCTCATCCTGCGGACCACGTGGGTGTACGACATTCGCGGCAAGAATTTTTTGCGGACAGCGCTGCGGTTGGCACGTGAAAGGGAAGAGCTACGCATGGTCGGCGACCAGCATGGGGCTCCAACATGGGCGCGCACCATTGCCGAATGTACCGCGCAGATCATTGCCCGCTGCGCCCAACATCGCGATTCGACAGGATGGGGATACGGCGGAGTCTTCCACCTGACAGCCGCGGGTCAGACAACCTGGGCCGGTTTTGCTGAACAGATTCTTGAGGATTACGACTCGCTTGCATCCTGGCCAGCTGACACTGGGGAGTTTGGCTCGCCCTTGGTGGCCAAGCGCGTCGTCGCCATCAACAGTGATCAATACAAAACTCCGGCGCGCAGGCCCCTGAATTCGGTACTCTCCAATGCCAGGCTGGTCTCGACTTTTGGGCTCCAGCTACCCGACTGGCGTATCCAGTTGCGCCTCGCCCTGCAGGACGCTGTTCGCTGATCAGTCTCTCCCCAATCGGCCGCTGGAAAAGAGAAAAAGGGCAGCCTCATAGGCCGCCCTGCTTTGTCCCGACTGCAAGAACTCTTTACGGTTCCAGCACGTGCTTCGAGGTATCGCCACGGAAGGTCATCTCGGTCAGTACGCGCTCATTCTTCGCGTTATCGGTGTAACGCGTTTCCGAAGTCTTGGCCTTTTCCGTCAACGGCACCAGGTTGCACTTTGCCTTGGCTTCCGCCTTACCGCCGATCTGCTTGAAGATCATGACATGCTCAGATCCCTGCATTTCGTGCGAAACCTTGTATTCGCCGGCTGGAAGCAGGTTCCCGCCAACCAGGGTCGGGGCTGAAAAAATGACGTCCTGCTTGAGAGCGACGCCAGCCATCGAATTGTCTGTTGCCGAAAGTAGCGTCGCCGTTCCGAGCACCACGATCGCTGTGATAAGGATGACGAACATACGTTTCTGCGAATGCATACTGCCTCCATAAGTCCCGCACATTTGCGGGCACATATTAATCCAAAATCAGTGTAGAGTTCCTATGAAATCAGGGCAGTGAGGTGCATCACAATAAGCTGTGAGAGTGAACCAAATGTTTCATGCAGGCCATGCGTAACGGAGTGCCGTGGCCACCGCTTTGCTTTTCCGCGCTGGCCCGGGTTTATGCTTCTGCTCTTGCGGCTTTACAGTTCTTTACACGATCTTGCTCGATCAGGTTACCGATCCCGGTTCCAGGGACAGGGCGTCAGTCGCAGTTTCTTCTCGTAGTTTGTTCTGTAGCTGCTCGGCCATCATGTCAAGGTTCCTGCGGCCCAACTCGTCAATCGTGCTGCCCGCCATGAAGGCCAGCATCCCATCGATTGTGACTTCACCCTGCCAAATCACCTCAGTGGTATCCGGCCGTGACCCGATGTGAAATTGCATGGCAAAAGTAAGTTGACTTCCGGCCACAATCCCCTGACCACGGTACTCGACGTGTCCTGGCCTCGCGGCCTCGCGCAACTCCATCGCCAGGCTGACGTGACCATGGATCTGCCCGACGACAATTTTGATCCGCAGGGTAAAGTGCGTAGGGTCCTGGATGGCGATGCTCTCAAAATCCGGCAGCAATCGCGCGAAGCGCTGCGGATCCGCCACCAGATCGAAAACGTCCTCTGCGCGGCGGGCGGTGAGAAATATTCCAGAATGATTCATGACGACGGTTGCCAAATTGATTCGCGACTGCGAATTCGGCCAATCGCGTATCGTAACAGACCGCACGCTCCCCGAATTGCCATCCGGGCGAGGATGTCAGGTATATTGAGCGAGAGGGACGGCACCTGTCCCGCGTGTAGCAGCTCAAATGGACGATTCCATCTCAGTAACGCCACAGGAATTTCGTGCCGCCCTGGGACGCTTCAGCTCCGGCGTGACGGTGATCACTGTTGAAACCACGGTCGGCGAGGTGCACGGCATGACCGCCAGTTCGTTCTGCTCCGTGTCGCTGCGTCCTCCGCTAGTTCTCGTTTGCATTGATCACCTCGCCGAAACCTACCTCCATTTGCGCGAGCGCGGACGCTTTGGCGTGAGCGTTCTGAAGGAAGAACAGGATGCCCTTTCCGAGTTCTTTGCCGACCCTGAACGTGACCCTGACGCCGCCCGCCGCCTCGGCATTCATTACAACTTGATGAAAAGTGGGATGCCGGTTCTGGCAGACGCACTGGCTGCTCTTGACTGTGTCGTAACGCAATCCAATGCCGCAGGCGATCACACCATCTTTGTTGGTGAGGTCAAAGAAGTTAGCGTCGCCGAAGGCTTCCCTCTCCTATACTTCCGAGGACGTTATGGCACCTGCCGCGAGCGCCAGGAACAATAGCACTCAAGGGCCATCCATGCCTGCACCGAAGATGCGGCAGACCGCGCGTTGCGTTATCCTTCGAAAATAGTGTGGCGTGAGGTCCCCGCGCCCCAAGAACAGAGTTTCATGTCCGTCGAAGCCATAAAACGGCAACTTCCTGAGGACGCATCCTCGCCCGATATCGTCGCGTTTTTGCGCGACGTCCGCGATGGCCAACTCGTGTCGCGAGAATCGGCGATTCAGCTCTTGCGCTGTGATCAGGGAGTATTTTCCGAGTTGCTGGCGACTGCGTGCTACCTGAAGGAGCAATACCGCCCCGGAATCATTACCTACTCGAGGAAAGTATTTATCCCGCTGACGAATCTGTGCCGCGATTACTGCGCCTACTGCACCTATCGCCGCGATCCTGGACAACCCGGTGCCCACACGATGTCGCCCGAACAGGTGTTCGAGGTTGCGAAACAGGGCGAAAAACTCGGCTGTACCGAAGCGCTGTTCTCGATGGGCGATAAGCCGGAAGCGGAATTTCCGGAAATGCGCGACTTGTTGCGCAAACGCGGTTATCGCAGCACGCTGCATTACCTCGAAGCCATGTGCGAGTTGGTGTTGCGCGAAACCTCACTACTGCCGCATTCCAACCCCGGCTTGATGAGTGCAACCTGGATCGAGCGTCTGCGCGCCTGCAACCCCAGCCTCGGTCTCATGCTGGAGACCACCAGCACCCGCCTTCTGCTGAAGGGAGGCGCGCACGGCAATGCTCCCGACAAGGTCCCCACGCTGCGGCTCAAGACCATCGAGGATGCGGGCAAACTCGGCGTGCCCTTTACCACGGGCATTCTGATAGGCATCGGCGAAACTCTCGAAGAGCGGGTTGATTCACTGCTCGCGATCCAGCGGCTACACCAGCAACTCGGACACATTCAGGAAGTCATTATCCAGAACTTCCGCGCCAAGCCCCAGATTCCGATGGCCAACTCGCCCGAACCCGCCGCCGACGATCACTTGCGCACCATTGCTGTGGCTCGCCTTCTGCTGCGCGACATGAATATTCAAGCTCCGCCCAATCTCACTGAAATCCACTACGAGCGTCTCTTGCAGGGTGGCATCGACGACTGGGGCGGGGTTTCGCCACTGACTCCCGACTACATCAATCCCGAAGCACCGTGGCCGCACCTGATGGACCTGCAGCGCCGCACCCAAGCCGCCGGGCAGCAACTCCGCCAACGCCTGCCGGTTTATCCCGAGTTCGTCACAGGCGTCGTCGATCGCGGCGGACTGCTCGCCGGCCGACTGCTGGCTGCCTCCGACGATCATGGCTATGCGAGGGCTGCCTAGATGATCGTCGTTCTCACCGGCGGGACCGGCGGCGCAAA